>OGVU01000057.1_pt1 | contig 14004 bp, 13 predicted proteins | sample 1575861 | NCBI WGS metagenome assembly OGVU01 (sample SAMN07581532, study PRJEB24739) | freshwater metagenome | place: Singapore | collected 2015-01 | reverse complement strand
GGCACACTCTTTCCCTACACGACGCTCTTCCGATCTGTTTCCCAGTCACGATAATCCGGGCCGCTATCGTGGTTTAACCTGCTATTCCTTGGGACTGGTTCGGCGCTCGGCGGTTTGGTGACCATGTATTTCTACCACAAGAAAGGCAAATAACATGGTGAAAAAATCCTACTGGTTGATCGTTGATACTGAAACGACAATGGAATCAACGGTTGCGGATTATGGCGCGGTTGTTGTCGATCGTCATGGCGAAATCTTTGCCGAATGTGGCGTTCTCGTTAAAGGGGAATTCGATGCGAAAGAACTATTCCACGATAAACACGCTAATGACATTTGGGGTTATCAGGGTTTAGAGCGTAGGAAAGCGGCCTATGCGAAAATGCTGAACGAAGGTTCCCGGATGCTGGCAAGCGTCGCAGCGATTAATCGGTGGCACGAAAAGGTTAAAGCGACATACGCTCCTGAATTGACGGCGCACAATCTTGCATTCGATCTGGATAAATGCCAGAAAACCGGGATTGATCTGTCATCGTTTGAAAATCGCTTTTGCCTGTGGCACGCATCCGCAGCGAATATTTGCAAAGCGAAAGACTACAAAAATTTCTGTTTGCATAACAAGCGCTTGACCGAAAAACCCAATATCAAAACTGACGCAGAAACGGTGTCCGGTTATGTCACCGGGAATTTGATTGAGGAACCGCATACAGCGCTGGAAGTTTACAATCTGTCGTTCTAGATCCATGAATATTTGACCAGCGATTCCACCAAAAATCGTCAAAGGTACAGTAAAGCCAACCATCAACTGGCGACCAGCCCACTGAGTATTCTTACCCCAGTTAATTAGGCTTGTTGATCCGTCATGAAGAAGTTTGTTGAATAGTTGCTGTCTTTGTATACCCACCGCCATGTCTGCATTGAAAAGACCTACTGGTCTTACAGCCATTGCCCTTGTTACGCCATTTTGCGCTTCACCCATAGCAATGTATTGGGTTTGCAGTCTTTTAACTCTGTCTGCTGCGAGTTCCATAATGGCATTGTGTTCTCTACCAAACATTCTGCCAAAGGTTCTTGTGGATGCAGCACCATATCTAAAGTATTCACCAAGGGTAAGTTTATTCTTATCTATTGCCCTGCCAAGTTTAGATACACTTGTTTCAACATTTACCATTGATGTGGTAAATTGTCTGCTTGCGCCTATTTGTGCAGTAAGAGTAGAAAGCATACTTTGCTGTGCTGCAACAGCAGTAGCATTGCTTTTAATTACAGACTGATTAAATGAAGATATCTGTGCCTGAAGATTTTTTAGGGCAACAACGGCTTCAGAAGTATCTAAATCAATTCTAATATTTGCATTTACATCATCAGCCAAAACAGTACACCTCTATATAATTATACACTAGCCAAAGGGATTTTTGGCTTTTGTACCGTCAGAATATTCTAGACCTCTTCCTATTCCAAAACCCTTTTGTTTGGCTGTGTTGCCGACAAGGGATGTGATATCGTTGGAGTCAGTTACCTTTCCTCCACTAAATGCCCTGGCTTTTAGATCTTCCCATTTCTTTTGAGGATCGCTATTATTTGAAGAATCAAGATTTACTCCTTGCAGTGCAGCAAGAAACTTTCTTTCTTCATAGTCGTTTTCTCTTTTAGCGGCGAGAATATGTGTTAATTCTTGCATACAAAGACTATCCTCTAGTTCTTGATAGTCTTTCCATATTCCTAAAAGAAATACTTCAGATTCTATTTTTGCAAGGTCTAGTTCAGACCACGAATCCCCGCCGCTGTCGCGTTTCCCGAATCATCAAACTTAATTCCAGAAGCCGCCTCTACGACCTTGTAAACGCTAGGAAGATCAATATTGTCTTCCAACTTAGCACGATCTTCTGCAAGATCTGGGGAATACTGCTTCATGGCAATCTGAACACAACTCATCAAAACATCCATTGATTTGTCATTGCTCTCTGCTACCTTTGAAATACCCTCAAAGGTCTTCATGAATTCTCTTAGAAGAGAAATCTTTAGTGGACGCATCTTAATCTTTGTGCCGTCCAAAAGTTCAATCTCTGTTACTTCATATACTTGAGTAGCCATACTTTTCCTTTCCTAAAGAAGTACAAAGTATTATAGCATGACAATGACCCCCGTGCATCGCATGGGGGCCACTGTCTATTAAATTATATTTTTATTAAGATGCGCTGTTGACTGTACGGTCAACAATCTTTCCGTATGATCCATTGTTAGCAGGAAGCAGACGGAATGAAACCTCAAACATTGAAGGCTCATCGCGCTTTGCTGATACTGTTACGTTATCAATTGATAGCGCACGGTAAGCAACATAGATGCGCTCAATGTAAGCATCGGGATCGCAATCTCCTGTTCCTGGTCCTACAGCAACTAGACCACGCTCTACTGGGCACTCTCCAATTGCGCCAGAAGTCAACTCTAGGGTTGAAGCCTGGGAAATTGTTCCTGTGTCCATTGGGCTGTCCAGTGTGACTGATGCATCGTAGTCACCTGATGGTGCTGCGATAGCAACAAGAAGGTTCTCAAGTGTAGCCTCTGCGAATGCTGTGGCTAGGTTTACCTGCATACCCTGCTTGTAGAGTTTGGCAACGTCAAGGAGTTGGTCTACCTGAACCTCACCAAAGTCTGGCTGGAACTGCAACTCAAGACCATTCATTGTGTAACCAATGTTACGAACGAGAGCCTGTCCCTCTACTGAGTCTGTGAGTGTATCTAGGTAAGAATCATCCTCAACGAAATCGGGGAATACAACTGTATCTGGATCGAACTCTGCACCAGTAGAAACGAACATAGCGGCTGCGCCTACAATGATGTTCTTTGAATCTCCGCGTGTATATGCCATATTTTTCACCTCTGTTTCATAGTTATTTGTGATAACTATGGGGCGTTTCCTCAATACCCATTATACAGGATTTTTTATAGATAGTCTTCTAAAGACTTTGTATAGTGATAGCACATGTCTACCACGAATTCCGTCACATAGTATGGCCTGGAAGAGAAATCTCTTTTCATTTCAGAAGCGGAAGAGATTGATGATTCTGTTTGATATACCCTGAGATAGTGGAAGTAGACTGGATATTCCTCATTCCCGCCATTTTCTCTAATCCATTGATTTATATCCTTACCCGCATCGTCTTCACGGTCAAGAATTATCTGAATGGCAGAACCCCACAAAAGACTATCTGTTTCATTTCCCTTAACATAATAAAGTATTTGTTCTTTCTTTTTAGGATAAAATGGACCCATTCCAAGTTTAAACATTCGATCATAAATCATATAAGTTTTGTTTTCCCACATCTTCTTTCCAGAGGCTGCGTCGCCTAGCGGAAAGATTGGAACAGTTGTCTTATATTTGGTAGCAAATGTTGGCTCTATCTGCTTCATGGTATCCCAAAAATAATTGTTTACAGCAAGTGGTGCGACTCCTAAATCTTGAAGACTCATTGAATTTCTGCACCTCCTATATTCATATATTTCTTTCCTGCTGATATTCCAACTGATCTACCGCCCTTGGTTCCTCTTGCAAAGTCTCTCTTGTATTCCACTGGTCTTTCTAGTCCATCCAATATACCAGATGATTTTAGAAGCCCCACGGTTAAATAATTTGTAAAGAAATCATTAATAACTCTTTCAAAACTTCTTTCTACTTCAGATCCTCCAGGATTAGATATATTTATTTCTTTTCTAGTAAAAACCGTTTCTCCGCCATCCTCAAAAACAAGCATCTCAGAGTTTTTTGGCTCTATGGTAACATCCATTCCATTTTCCATAATCTTTGCTTTATTCTTAAACGGAGTATCTGATGTAGGGCTTATTGATGATGATGGCAAAAACTTTATATTAAACTTAATCATCGTTTGCATTGGAACTACATTTATTTCAAAAAGTCTGGCTGAAGGAGATCCCACCTGATCCCATTCATAAACATGATGAAGGGCATCTGGATTCATTCTTGCTTTTGAATCAATATATTTATTAAGACCCTGCTTTATAAACTCGCCTAGTTGCTGATTAAACTTTAGTCTAGATATTTGAGCACCGTCCATAAATCCATCAGAGTACGCAACGGCATTCATAAGTTTCTTAATAAACTCTCTGGTATCAAACTTAGTCTTAATCATCAAGCATCACCTGACGATCTGATCTATTAAATAGAATTTTGTAGTATTCTATTTGATTCCAGGGATTAACATATGGCTCTACCGCCATTAATTCATATACTGTAGGCTTTTGTTCGTTACTATCTGTTGATTCTTTATAAAAAACTTGTCCTGTTTTAGCATCTTGAATATTTGTAATAAGAATGCTTGTTATGGGGTAATTAAGACCTTCCATAGAAACCCTTGGATCTTCTTTTGTTCTACCGATAAGTTTATCCATGTATTCAAAAAACTGTCCAGCCTTGAGTCCATCTTTATCTACCGCGCCAAGAATTTCTGCATAGCCCAAAACAGTTCTATCTAAACACCAGTTTTTTACTTCTTTGCCAAATTTATCCTGGTCTTCAGTTGAATAGTAAATATCCATATTCATAGAAAATAAATGGTTTGGGCCACACAGCAAATTAGATCACTCCTAATTTATAAAGAGGGACAGAGTATGCTTGTAGAATTTTATCTACTATAAGGTTTCCTGTTCCATTTGTAGCAAGTTCTCCGTACTTGACCCTAAACTGATCTGTCTGATACTCAGTAATATACTTATTGACATAAGCAAGATTATTACACTTAAGGTCATCAATTAGTAGTTTTGTTGCATTTTTAATATCTTGTGGTACCACGGGCCATCCCCACTCACCATAAACAATGTAATCCCAATCTTTGGGGAATACTCCAGCACCCTTAATTTCAGTTAGTGCTTGAACCGCATCATAATCATCTCCATATAACATGAAAGAGTCTGATGCGGCAATAGGAAGATGAACTTGCTTTGATTGCAGTCTGTTGTATTCTCCACTTGCACTAATTGTCATTGCTGACTTGTCTGGAGTTATGAAATATGTATACTGACCCTCAATTGGATCTATTCTGTCATAAATCTTTACATTGTTCTCATATACCTGATTTATCTTATTAGATCTTTGTGGTAATGGCAAGAAGTCTGCTCCCAAACCTGTAGTTTCTACTTCGCTTGTTGTATAGTAAAAACCACCAACGAGGGTGTCTATGATTTGTCTTGCAGTTCTTTCTAATACAATATATTCCTCTTCTTCCCCTGGCGTTTCAGCCAAAGATAGAGGATTGATGTATGGGCGATAAATGTAAAGATTATCAATAACAACTGTTTGATCTGGCTCTAACAATTCATTCAAACTGTAAATGTATAGAGCATATGTCTCGTCAAACTTCTCAAAATCCTTATCAAGTTCGTACTCTACTATTCCAGATCCATCAGAAAGAACGCTTGCCGAAACTACCGTATTAGTATGATCGTCATAAATTTCAAGAAGGTATTCTGTATCTGGCTCTAAATCTGAATAAGATACCTGAATTGGAAATGGTGGTTGACGCAATATATCCATATTATAGACCGTAGTGTGAGGCTAGTTCTTGGGGCGTTGCCTTACGAATACCCTTACGAGTTAGCCACTTTACGGCTGCCTCCTTAGTAACAATGTTATATCCCTTAGAAATTCCGCCAATGCCATTCCAGTGCATGTTCTTTTCTGAGTAAATAGCAATTTGAGAATCATCAACTTTGGGGGTTGAATCAAAAACCTTATTCTTAAACGTATCTGCACTTCCTATAGTTGTTACGTTATTTTCATCTGCCTTGGTTGCTGACTTTGGAACTCTCTTTTCCAAAACAATCTTATCTGATCCAACTACTACCTGCTCAACCTTTGCAGACATTCCATTAAGTTTTGCAATAATTTCTGACTTTCTTTTGGCATCGCCTAAATCAATATTATTATCATCTGCGTATGACTTAAGTTCAGCAACTGTCATTGTAGAAAAATTTGACATAATTATACCTTTCCTCATTGTAATTATATCAGAATATGCTTGAAGGGGGCTGGATAAACCAGCCCCCAACAAACTTATTGTATTTAGTTATTAGGAAGGATCTGAACCTGCATCTGCATAAGCAACTGCATCTAGTTCTTCCCATGTGAGGCCAAAGCGAACGAATACTGTGTATTCAATTGTGTCCTTCTTTGGCTTGTACTCACGGTTAACTGTGATATCGCGCTGGAAGCCCCATACACGGTTAGCAGGGAATGTTAGATCAACATAATCTGCTGGGTAGTAAGGAACCTCTAGAACTGGGATACCGAGAACGCGAGTGGTACGAGCGTTACCAAGTGTCTGGTCTGCACCAGAAAGGTAAACGTCGCGTGCTCCGTAGGTGTAGACTGCATCAGCAAGTGTACCGTTGCTTGCAACGATTCCTGCGAATGTGTCTGTACCTGCGTAGAACTTGAGTCCACTCTTGAGTGCGCGGTACTTGCGTGGTAGTGCGTAGATGATCTGCTGCATTACCTCTGGAGTCCACTCGTTACCTGTTACAGTAACAATTGCCTCATGAGCGTCGCCACTGGTTGTTACCTGATTGACGAAACCGTCCATGATTCCGAGGAATGGGTCAGCACCTCCGTCACCATTGATTGCGAGATCTTCGATATCGTTAGCAAAAGCATTTGTCATCAAACGAACGAGATGATCCTCAAGGGCACCACCTTCGATGTTATCTTCCAATGCCTCTGTTGAAACTTCCCAGTCAAGGCGAATCTTCTTTGTTGTAAGTTCTACCTTTGTGAAAGTTGCACCAGCGTTGGTGTACTCACCTAGAGCCTGTGCTGCTGCACGGATTACACGCTCTCCAACGTTGACCTTCTCAATTTCCATGGTGTTTGCACGCATGGTTACGCGACGGCCATCGTTAGCGAGAACTGTTGCATCCCAAACATAGTCGATAAAACGACGAGCCTGCTCTGGGTTGAGTAGACCTGAGAGAGTACCTGTTGGGTTAACGGCGTTTGGGCCTGTTGTCTCTCCGTAGTTAGCAACTGGAATGTTTCCAAGAACACCAGCGCCTGGATCAGTTACTTCACCGATGTTTCCAGCGGCAAATGCACCCTGACCCTGGTATAGACCTGGGTTTGGATCTCCGTACTCACCAGTCTCTGATGGCTGGTTCTTCAAAATTTCTTCAGACATTGTATTTCACCTCCGTTTTTCTTTTTTATGCGAATAGGTCGGACTTTGTGAGGAAACGACCGCCCCATAGTGATTGTTGAGCCTTTTGGAAAATTGGCTCCTGAACGACCTCGCCAAGATCGCCAGACTTACGGAAAGCGGTATCCTTCTCCACAGCATCTACACGCTTTCCAAACTCATTCTTTACAGAATCAACCTCCTGCTTAACACCTGTAACAGTCTTGTTGAGTTCCTCAATCTTCTCATTAAGAGCCTTAATGGTGTCAGCAAGCATGTTGAATGTAGAGTTCATTTCATCAGCGAGAGCCTTCATTGGCTTGAGTTCATCATCATAACCCTTGCCTCCTGCTCCTGCCTCCTTATCTTCCATGTCGTCCTCTTCGTCCATGGACTCTTCCTCATCTTCTGTTGATGCTGCTTCTGTAACTGTCATAGTTTCAGCCTTCTTAGCATCGTCTTCGGAGTAGGACTTCTCTACTTCTGCATCAGCAACCTCTACAATCTCTTCAACAGTTTCTGTTGCTTCCTCTGCGGGTGCTGTTTCAGTTGTTTCATTATCCATCTTGCTTACCTCCTTTACATCATTTTTAATAGTAGAAAGAAGAGACTTTACTACCTCTGCCTTTTCTGCGTCATTAGTCTCTACGAAACCAATGTTATTCATACCCTTATCGCATCGTGGGCAGTCTGATGTACTACCAGCAGACAGTTGAACAATGTCGTCCTCACTGCACCAAAATACGTTCTCAATGAGAGCCTTTGAAAGGTACCCTCCAGTATGACCCTTTTCAATGCTAATGACGTTTGCGTATTGATTAGCGGGATTATCTACCAATGATAGTTCAAAAAGATCGTATTCTTTGATAATCCTAATTGACTTATCTAATTCCTCATTATATGTGTCTTCATAATCTCTTACGCTTCCGCCAATTGAAAAGCCTGTTAGTGTTCCATCAAGAACTTTTTCCCAAGTATCTTGTGCGCCTTTGCTCACATATGCTGAAACAAAAACGCCCTTATAAATTTTATTTGTTTCTTGATCATAGAAAGAATCTTCCTTGAAAGAAACTAGTTTGCCCACAGCCTTCTTGTCATCGTGCATTTCTCTAATGTTGCCACGGAATTTTTCGAAAGCCTTAACGCTGGCAGATGATGGAACAATGTCGCCCTGACGGTCAACATTATCAAGTGTGGCGAATCCTGAAACCATTCTTCGCTCTTTGTCTACTTTTGCAATTGGCATTGAAAGACGGACGTTGTTTCCGTCAGACACCCAATGCGCCTTAGAAATATCCATACTACTCATATTATATCAAGTTTTTATAACAAATGTATAAATTTGTTACTGAACTCTTCTACCTTCACCTTGAGGATTTCTTCCAGTCGTTGTTGCAACGCTATCAGAGTTATTTGCTTGTCTTTCTGCATCTCTTTGTCTATTTTGTGCAAGATTTGCGCGAGCGTCTGCTGCTTGTCTTGGATTCATGCTAAATGGAGCATTTCCATCACCATCTGGTCTAGCAGGAAGACCTAATTTTTCTCTAGCCTCATCTGGTGTCATGATTTGAGTCTTTACATATCTCTCAAAGATCTGTGATTGTGCCACCTCGTCTGTAAGAGTGAGTTCCTTAAACTTTAGGTGAATTAAATCTGTTTTTGTTTTAATGATTTTATTTACCATTTTTTCAATGTATCTTTGGGCTGGACGAGTTACCTGTTCCTTGAATGTACGATCTTGGGCTAGTGCAGCAGCAAGACCGCCAGTATCTACCCCACCCAACTTGGAAAGAGGAACCTGATGTGCCATAAGAATATCGTCACGATTCTTTTGATGGTACTTTTCAAATGATGCCTCCTGGACATTAGCCTCAATTGGCATCATTTCAAATTCAATTTTATTTCCTTCTTGATCAGCAGGTAGTGGAACATAAAGTGTTCTATGGTTCTGTCCCTTAAGACCAGTCTGAAGGAATCTGAACAATCTATCTTCTGACTCACGATCCAGTCTTGCACCCTTTACAACCACAATATATCTTGGTACTGCCTTATTTTCAAAGTAGTCGATATTAAATTGAGAAGCAAGTTGATCTCCCTTAAGCGAGAGATATGCAGAAATAATATCTGGAACACCATAGAAAGTGTTTAGTGGCGAATAAGCCTTAAAATGAATTACCTCGTTTGGACGGGGATCGTCAGTAATTGGATTTGGATTGGTAGCACCAAAGTTTCTGAAATAAACAATTTGTCCACCAACAATTTGTGTAAATCCATCACGAATTCTACGAACACGCATTGTTGTTGAAGGAATATGACCGATATATCCAATTTCTCCCGTTACCGTCCTACCAACTTCCATGTATCCATTGCCAGTTGATTCCATATCAGTATAGATTTTTTCCATGGTAGTAAGAAAACTATCTTCATCATTAAGACTCTCAAGCCATTCCATCGCCTCACCCTTTAGACGATCAAGCCTCCTCTTGGCCTTCATCATGGCACTTTCATTTTCCATATTTTCCATACGCATAATAACGTCTGGTGCTGTATCAAAATAATAACCAAGTCCAACGGTATTTGCTGTCTTGGCATCAATGGCTGCGTGATTAGCAAAGTTTGTGTCATAGAAATTTGCGAGTTCGTAAATATTGTATGGTGGAGTAATTACGTCAAAAACACCGTATCCATTTCTCCATACCTCGCCAGGATTAATTTGCTTTGTCTCAACACCATCTACACCAGACGCTCTTACTCCAGCAGTGCGAGCATATTGACCAACAACCTGCCCCATTCTATTTGTTGGAATATTAGAAATAGCCTTTTCTACTTTATTCTCTGCCCTGGTGGTTCTTCTCTTAAAGTTAGAATTAAGACCACGCATGTCCTTAATTTCATCCCAAGACTTATTAAATGGGTCTTGGTTGGCAAACTCATTATCTACCTCAATTTCATCAGAATATCTAATGATGATTTGCTGGTCTGTCATCCTTCATCTCCATAAGTCTTTAGTGTTTGCTGTGCATCATATACTGCACCCATATCGTTAAGGTTAGGAATTAGACCACTCTTCATTCTTTCTACCTGCTCAGAATATGTTTCATCAGATGCCCTGCGAATGCCTGGATAAAACCATGGCGTTCCTTCTGGCTGTCCATAATGAGCAGCGGCTTTTCTAAGTTCCGCAATCTTGGCGAGGTCGTGTTTCATTGCGGGTATGTTAAGAAGATTTCCCTGCCCATCATGAAATAAATGTCCGTTTGGAAGTTTCCAAAAGTAAAGTCCCCACTCATAATTTTTATCTATAATTGTGGCTTTTGATTTACCAATTTTTGCTTTTTTTGTATTGCTCATGGTTAAATTATATCAGATTATGCTGGTTTTTGTACAATGCTTAACCAAGTTTGGTCTGCAAACATCGTAAAGTCGTCTTCAGCAACTGATATTCCTGTGTTATCGTCCATCACTATAATGTTTGTTCCGACATAAGTAGAATAGATTTCTTTTGGAGTTATAGAAAATTCGGTTGTTTCTTCTAGAACATAGATATCCTTCCATTCATTTGGAACGGAAAGAACTCCATTTTCATCATACCAGTATTGCCAGTCAACAATGCTTGAGGGGTTTTGTGTAGAGTCATCGTTATAAAGAACATCTGACCAATTTCTAGGAATAATAACACTAAACTCATTTAGTCCAGAAGATTTAAAGTAGGAGATATTGTCAAATGAGCATCCGTGAAGAAGGTTAATAGATCCAGAATAACTAGAAAAATCTAGCGGTGCAGGGAAGGAAAACGATAAAATATTCCATTCTTTATTATTAACATGTGGCTCCATTACAGGAATTCCATTAAGATAAAAATCTATGTTTTCATATTTTTGTTTAGATATTTGATCTCTCGCATAAATATAAAATCTTTCTGTTGTTTCATCTGGAAACAAAACAAATTCAATAACTCCATCTTGATGTGTAAGAGTAAATATTGGTTGTGCAGTACCAATTGGATGGGTAACATCATATCTGATAAACATTTGTACCGCGCCAAGGGAGTAATTTATGCTTTCAGATAGATTTATTGGAACAATAATTCCATATTCAATTTCTGCATCATTTTCCAAAACTTTAATTCCAGACTTTTCTGTTAGATAAAGATATGGATAGTTATCTTTTCCAATCATTACTGGATTTTTTGATTTACCACTATAGTAGATTCCCGTTCTTACATATGGGTATATGGGCATACCAGATTTTGTTCCAATAGGAGTTAATCCATTTTCATTTAGGCATCTAGAGGTTATTTCTAGATTTCTAATTCTAAGTGGGTTACTTATAATTCCATCTTGTTCTATATTAAAATGAACAACCATAGCAACGTCTTTAAAATCTATTCTTTTTGGAGGATAAATAATTGTTCCATCGACAATTGGGAATTTGGTCATATATGCTTTATATGGATTTGCATTTGTATTTTCTTTTTCAGCATAAACTGTATATGAATCAGTCAATGCTTTGGTATATATAAAACTAGAAAGTGGTTCGTCTGCGCCTTCAGCCAATAACTGGAATGTAACATGTGCATCCATAGATGATCCAGATGTGTCAATTTGATACTCAGTAATAATATTAGACGCAAGATCTGCATATGTTGCGTATCCGCTTAGTAACGGGTTATCAAGAATTTCATAACTTTTTTGAATTGGATCGTTATATTCATCATAAAGTTCTTGATATATCCAGTCTGCATTATCAACAGATGAGGAAATTATTTGTATAAGTGCTGGGTATCCATAGTTTATTTGTAAATAGTCTAAATCATAAACTCTAGATCCATTTCTTGTTGTAACGTATGAAGCAAAAGATGATAATGGGAAATACTCTTCCCATTGTGCCGCCACTGAAATATCTAGGAAATAAGTGTTATATCTAAAAAATGGTGAAAGAGTATATGATGCATAATGTCCTTGAAATAATGCATCGTCTTCATAATTAACTATTCCAGTATCTGTATCAAAGTGATCAGATATTGTATTAAAGTTAACTTGATCAGCAAAACCTATTCGATAAATTTTGCTTTCAAATGTTGATGTTCCATTTCCACCAACAAGCATTTGTAAAATTTCTGGTGATCCAAAAAATGATGCTAATTCAAAATTAAATGCATTAATAATTGTGGGAATATGAAATCCTACAACAAAATGTGTATTGTCTACTGTAAATCCAGTTCCTGGAAGTTCTTCACCGTCAAAATTATATGTAACGTCATAACCATCAATATTTATTTCAAATCTTTTTCCAGTTAATGTATTTACAATATGAATAAGAGGTCTTGATTCTAGTATTTCTTCTTCCACCTCAAAAATTCCATAGAATGCGCTGAGTGGGCTAGACAAAAATGACATTGTTGGAAAAGCCAAATAGGATTGACCAGTCCAGTTTAGCCCATTAACTGGCTCCCAGGTAGATGACTCTATATTTGGTCTGAAAGAAAAGAATAGTGGATGATTCCCTGATGGATAAAGAAGATCATTTAAAGCCTTGTTATCGTCATACCATTCTGTAATATCTCTTCCTGCAATATTTATTTCTGGTAGTGCATACTGAGGAACTGATATGGAATTAGTTGTAGCAATAATGTTGTCATAGTATCCCCCATCCCATCTTTCTTTGTCTGGATAAATATAGTTAACATTGTATTTTGCATTTGCAAATTGAATTACTGCTTCTTCTCCGTCAAAAGAGTCATTGATGAGTTCTACTGGATCTGTACCTTGGCCCCAAACAAATCTTTTTCTTGCAACTTGTAAAGGAATCGCGTATGGAAATATTGAAATGCAATCTATTTCAAAAATATCAAAATCATCATATGTATATACTGCCATCCATTCACTTTCAGACAAAGACATTGTTGTTCTATCAATTTCTAATGATCCAACTTGCTCACCATTTATAAACATAACTATGTTTGCATCTTTAATTACCAAATGTAGGAGCATTGGCCTATACCATTCTGATATGTTATGAGATACAAACTTTTTATTAATTACCAGTGTGACAAAGCCTTCTTGAACATAGATACCATCGTCAGTATCTAGTGGGCCAATTATTTTTTTTGATTCTTTAGTGACTGGTCTTAGTTTAATCCAGGTTTCTAAAGTATAATCTTTATACCTTCCCTCTTCTGTGTACATTTTTTTATTTGGAAAAATTAGTGATGGAAGTGCTGACGCTGACGGATAAAGCCTTGTCACATTTTCTGACCCATAGATCATAGGTATTCCTTGATTATTTGCAAGAAGTCTATTATTCTCAACCAAATAGTATGCATTATCCGCAAGAATTCCATATTGATCTGCTGCACATGCATCAAGAGTGAGGCTTGCAGATACTGGTGCTGGGGATGGAGTAACACCTAAACTTTCTGATGTAAAGTTTTCTGACCATTGACCTACAGTTATTCCATTAATAATAAAGTCATAATCTCCTGATGAGCCGCCGTCATTTACGATTGCTCTAAAAATAATATGACAATAATCAGAATCAAATTCTTGAATAGCAAAAGTATCCTGAAGGTGTATCCATCCTGCTCTACCTAAAGAATTAAGAGTGGTTGTAACTTGAACCCAGGATGATGTGTAATTATCATAATACTCATATCCTATTTCATATTCTGAAACATAATTTGATGGTTCATAAACATACATGCTAACACAAAATGTTTCTAAATCTTGATTACAATCACTAAACAAAAATAAATCAGGACTTATTGCCTCTATTATTGTTCCATCAACACTCGCAGTAACCCTGAATATCGTGACTGGGAAAC
>OGVU01000056.1_pt1 | contig 14055 bp, 27 predicted proteins | sample 1575861 | NCBI WGS metagenome assembly OGVU01 (sample SAMN07581532, study PRJEB24739) | freshwater metagenome | place: Singapore | collected 2015-01 | reverse complement strand
GTACGATTGAACCGATGGTCGAGCCGATTGACGATCCCAACAACCTGACCGATTTTTGGGATTGGGCCGATGTGGTTGGTATTGTGGATGAGTTTGCCCCACTTGACGATATGGTTTGATTAGTGTAGACTGGAGAAAGTCATGAGTCACCCCGATCCCCTTTACGATGAGGAAAACACGATGAGTCAGGATTCTTTTGACCGTTTCGATGATATGGCTGAGCGGACGATTTGGCCGTGGATTGATGATGAGTCGCAAGATAGTAACGATACTAACTATGATGATTTCAATGATTTCTTTGAGGAAGAAGATGATTCTTATGATGATAGCATGGATGGCGACCATGATTCGGCTATGCAGTCTGCTGGTTGGGGTACAGATGAAGACTATGGACATTACGGTGATGACATCGACGCCTTTCACGATTATTACGGCGACGAGTGATTTCTAAAGTCGGGACTTGACAACAGCCGATACATACTGTAGACTAAGGGTACGTTTAGGGTTTTCTAACTGAAGGAGTTTATATGAACGATTTGATTCTTTTTGGGTCGATTTTTGCTGGTGTTTTTGCTTGTATGGTTGCTTTTGCTTTCTTTCATATTTATCGTGGTGTTCACGGTACGCTTGCAAATGCTAAGGTTGGTGAGGTTTATAACTTTGAATATCTTCAGCCGCATCACGGTGAACCCGTGCGTGTTTTGGCTAGGGTTATTGAGCCTGCATATACACTCAGCGATGATTGTATCCGTAGGTTGAATGCTACTAGCAACTATCGTAGTAATGATCCTGAGTTTAAGCGTACTCGCCACCTTGTAACGTGCGAAACGCCTAATGGTGAGATTCGTAACTTCTATGCAGAGCGTACCCGCAATGTGCGTAGGCCGCTTCTCGCTGGTCTTCTCTTCCGTACAGGGACTGCACACCTGTTCGCGTGAACAATAGTTCAGTTGGTAACCCTAGCCCTAAGTCTTTGCCCCACAAGGACTTAGGGTTTAGGGGCGCCCGCAGATTTGCTGTAAGTCCTTATCTCATAAGGGTTTACGTCAAAAATATTTTTCTCAAGATTTTTCTTGACATTGGCCGATAATATAGTAGAATACGAGAAAGGAGACAGATATGGAAACGAAAATCACTAATACTTTCTGCTATGCTGGTTATACTTGGCGTGTGTTCTCTAATAATCGGTTCGCTGGTTATGTGACTGCTCTTAGTGAGTTTGATGCTATGAGGAAAGCACAAGATAAGTTTGGTAATAATATTTGGATCGAGCGTATTGTTGGCTAGTCTCACTCAATCCTACGGATTTGGTTGGGGTGGTTGTAGTCAGCCAAAGTTTTAGACCTTGACAACCGATAATCTATAGTGTAGAATCGCTCTAAAAGGAGAAAGTTATGCCTAACTGGTGTTCTAATAATCTGACCATTTCCCATTCTGATCGTTCTAAGGTTATGGAGTTTGTTCATGCGTACAAGGAAGGAAAGGCTTGCGAACATTATCTTCCTGTTCCACGAAACGAAAATGGTGAGTTGATTACCGAGACTAATGATCCTAACTATTGGTATAACTGGTGTGTGAATAACTGGGGAACAAAGTGGGATATTGGTAGTGATAACAATGAGGCTCACGGATTGCATCCGACGATTGTGGATAACGAAGCAAGTATGACTTTTGATAGTGCTTGGAGTCCTCCTACTGGACTATACGAGAAACTGGTAGAACTAGGTTTTAGTGTTGAGGCTACCTATTTTGAGCCGGGTATGGCATTTTGTGGAATCTGGCAAGATGGCGAGGATGATTATGTTGAGTATTCTGGTAAGGATATGATTCCTAGGCGTATTTGGGAAGAATATAATCTAGAAGAGTTTTTTGAGGATGAGCCAGTTTCCTAAAGAAATCCTCTTGACAAGCCGATAACATAGTGTAGAATCAAAGAGTAAGACAAAACAAACTTTCGTGGGTCAAAGCATTGGACTAGATTGGGATAGCCTATTACGATAAACGCCGCATGTCTCGGCAGAGATGGCGTTGCCAACGGGGCTATACGTTGGATAGTAGTACCAGTCTATGGGGGATCGCGTCCTCACCACGACCAATACAATCCGGTATTATCCTTCATCGGGGTAATAGAGTGAAATAACACCGCAACTTACGCTTGCGTTCTATCTTTCATCGGGTAGAATCACTGAAACAACAGCCGGATACCGAACAATCACACGTTGGAAACCATACCTTTGCTTGTGCGTGGCATAACTCGCCTAGACGTTGCAACGCCGCACGAGACGTGTGAATAATACAACCAGTAACCGATGCCTCTCCCTGTGTCCGTTTAGATTCATGAACTCGGAACGAAAGGAGCGTGGTCGGTTTCCACCAGTTTTTACCTTGCTCCAAGGGTTCAAAATATCGGAGTATTGGTGGATTATAGGGATGGATCGTAAATGTCCTGCTGGTTACAAACAGGGGTCGGATAGAAACCTAAGATAAGGTTAAAACCTTGAGGTTGGATAGTGCGTGATACCGGACACTATTTGTAAAACTATCGGTGATCGTAACTCAATCGGATAGAGTTCCACTTGCTAAATACAAGAGGAGTTGCGGGTTCAAATCCCGTCGATCACTAAGTCGATCCATTTGCATCCGGTATATTTAATACAAAGGAAAAGAATGACTAAAGAACAAGCAATAGTTAAGATATTGAAAGTTTTGAAAAGCCCCATGATGGTTATGAGTGTTTATAATCGTGATGAAGCCTTGACTTTAGCAGAAGAATATGGTATAACGGTTAAAGAGTTGATTGAGGAATGGACAAGAATAGCAGAGAGGATATAATGACTGTTAACGAACTTATTGAGCAGTTGAAGAGTTATCCAGGCGATATGGTGGTATTGACTCTTGGGTATGAGGGTGGGTATAATGATGCTAAACTGACTACCACAAATATTGTTTTTAATGTGAACGATAAAGATACTTGGTATTACGGCCCACATGAGTGTGTTCACTATGTTGATGGGGCTGATGAGAGTACAGAGTGTTTGATTATTACGAGGGGAAAATGATCTGGATTAGTTTCTTTCCCGGTAAAGATTATCATCGTATGCCGCGAGACGGCCAAAAGGTAATCTATTATGGTGAACCTATTGGTGTGTGGCGTGGAACATATAAAAGGGATAGAAACGATACTTTTTGTGAGCATCTATTAATCTGTGGTGAATCGTGGGGTGTGGTAGATTATATGGATGCTCCGTGGTGGATGCCCGACGAGGGACAACCCAAACCGACACCGCCAGAAAGAGACTATCCAGATGGATATCCGGGTTTGACCTAAATTCTTACTGCATAAGGACTTAGGACGAATCGGCGGGCGATTTTTTGATGTAAGTTGTTGTGGGATAAGGACTTACGTTCAAAAATATTTTTAAAGAATCCTCTTGACCCTGCCGATCTATATGGTATACTTAACTGAGACGATAGATGAGGGCCGCTGGCACAATAACGTTAAAAAAGCCACGGTTAAATGTAAAGTCGAGTATGGCCTAACCCAATCTATAGTCTCACCCTATCCTCTGGATTTGGGCGGTATGGGTGTTGTCAGCCAAAATATCGAACTATTAAGATTTATTTAACAGTTGACGGACGCTAGTCGATAAGATATACTACAATCATGAGAACACACTACGAAGTAAGATTCCACCTTGGTCGTGGCGAACACTATATGCACTGGCAAGTAAAGGCTATGTGTGGTAGAGAGAAACTTCAAGAGTTTTACTATAATCCTGCTCAATATCAGTTAGAGATGCTTGGATGCAAACTGGTCAACAAAGTTAATAAGGCTAAGAAAGTTCATGCTGCTGGTAAGAAAGATGTGGCAGGTTGGGTAAAGTGTGATGAGGTAATGATTAATAATGAGATTGGTGTTGACAATCTTGAGAAGTTGTATTATAATCCAATCCGTGATGTGCATTGGCGAAGAGAAAGTGATTCTGGTGAGTTTGCTTGGGACGATTCCCAATATGCAACTCTAATCACACAAGGCAAACAAGTCTATATTTTGGAGGAAAGAACATGATTAATGTTGGCATGACGATTCGTGAGATGATTAGCATTGCTTCTAGCACCAACAGCCCCGATCTGTACGAGAGGATCATCAAGGCTCTGGAAACCGCTACTGGTAACGAGAAGTTGCTGGTGGCTTGCAATGGCCTTATTGGAAATATTGATCATCGCTATTGGGATCACAAGATTGCCTCTATCAAGAGCATTCGCCTTGCTACTCTTACTGGCTTGAAGGATGCTAAGGATTGGATTGAGGAAGCGGTTAACCACGGTAAAACAATGTATACAAAGCCGCTTGATCCAGAAGTTGCACACCGGTTGTGCGACGAACTTGGTAAGTGTGGCTGTTCTTGCTGGACAACCAATGCTTGACTTAAAGCCTTGTCACTAAAGAACTTAGGGCGAGGCCGCGGGTGCCGCCGCGTCGTAACTCCTTATGTACCAATGACTTAGGAAAAACCAAAAAAAGATTCATGAAGGGGGCTTGACTGGTCGATACTATATAGTACAATGATAGCATCACAGACAAGAAACCAGCAGATGCCAACAACAGAAAACCTCTGGCTGGCTCTTGACAAGTGATGGTGTAGGATGTATGATTCGTTTACAGGTTTGGATTACACTTTTTGGAAAGGGTCAACTATGAAGGTTTACAAGTTTGAGATTGCGATTGCTTCCGATGTGCTGGATACCGAAGTGGTTGAGGATACCACTCGACAGGCTCTTGCTGACGGTCTGCCCGATGGTACTCTTGTGATGGTCAAGGCACAGGGTATCAAGGATTATAGCGAGCAGGGTTGGAAGGTTGCTCGTAACCGTGTGTTTGGTGTGAGCGTCAAGGAAGCCGGTGATGGTCACAAGGCTAAGATGACACGCGAAGCCGAAACGGTTGCGTGAACATAGTCTCTATGTTATAATATCCGATATGCCGCTGGTAACAACTGGCGGCTATCGGTATTATGCTGCCGTGGCCGAGTAGATTAGGCATCAACCTTCTAAGTTGAGTAACGAGGGTGCAAATCCTTCCGGCAGTACTTGATGGTGTATAATATGGATAGATATTTATGTTCTATCCATGAGGTATAATATGAAATGTGTAAAATGCGGTCAAATAGAAAGAAAACCATATAAAGTAAAATCTGGTATTAGAAAAGGCAAAATCCAGAGTTATTGCAGAAAATGCAACCACCAGAATACTTTAGATCGCCAGCGAGATTTCAAAAAACAATGTGTTGATTATAAGGGTGGAAAATGCGTATGCTGTGGATACAGTAAATATATTGGTTCATTAGATTTTCACCATCTTAATCCAGACGAAAAAGATTTTACTATCAGTCATTTTAGAAATACTTCATTTAGTAAAAATAAAACTACAATAGAAAAAGAATTAGATAAGTGCATATTGGTATGTAGAAATTGTCATGGAGAGATACACGCTGGAATACTGGACGTAAGTACTGACAACACAAGTACTTAGGATAAGGCCGCGGGGCCGGCTTTGACGCAACTCCTTACGTATCAACCACTTACGTCAAAAATATTTTTCTCAAAGTTTTTCGTATTGACAAGCCGATATCCTAGTGTAGAATCGTTAGACACGAGGAGATAATCATGAAAGTTGCAGACGGTAACGATAAGTTGGGTAAGGGTTGCGTTGTTGTTTCGCGTCCGGTTGGCGATACTTGCCCTCCCGATTGCGACTACCTTGGCAACGGATGCTATGCCGAGCAAACCGAGTTGATTTATCCTAATGTTCGGCCCGCTGGTATGCAGAATCTTGTTACAGAGAAGAATAAGATTAGGGCGATGATTCTGGACGCGAAGCGTAGGAAAAAGTCTATTCGCTGGCACGAACGTGGTGACTGGTTTCTCAATGGCGAACTTGACCTAGAGTATGTTGCTAATGTAACGTGGGCATGTGAGAGTATTCTTGCTAGTGGTGATAGTCTGCCCGATATGTGGTTCTATACTCATATTTATGATAGTAGGCTTGTTAGTCTCGAAAAGTATATGAATGTATATGCTAGTGTGCATGATGATAACGACATGGGCGAGGCTCTTTCGCAGGGTTTCAAAAAGTTTGCATGGTGCGACAGCGACGAGAAGATTGCCCCGAAGCGTCCCCGTAGCAAGAAAAAGGCTGATGCTTGGCGGGCTAATCTGCCAAAACTTGTGGTACTGAACGGAACTAAGTTTGTAACGTGTCCGGAAATCCGTCGTGGTCGTGCGGAAATCACTTGCACTGGCACGAAAGATAGTATATCATGTGACTTGTGCGTTCGCGGTCTGGCTAATGTTCTCTTTCCTGCTCACTGAGGATTATCATGGAAAACTGGATTGCTATTGACGATACTAAAATCCGTCACGTTTGGCGTTGTGCTGAATGTGAGGATGAAATCAACGTGGTTCCGTGGGACTATATGAATATCGGCACTCCCTACTGTGCTGATTGTGATGAGGATATGCAATATCTTAGCACGGAGATGAAAAATGCCTAAGTTTTATGTTCATAGTGGTACTCTTGAAGTTACGATTAGTCGTAAAGATGCTCTTGAGGCAGCAGTTACTGGTTTGATGCTTACTAATAAGTTTGATCTTATTGATGAGTATTTTTATATTGATGAACGCGGGTATAGAGATTATGTTAGTGCTGATAATGATACTAATGTAATCAAAACCCAAACAGTCGTTCATGCTGCCGGGTGGGAACTAACCAAGGGCGACGAGGAATAAATAGCGTAAAGCCTTGCCACTAAAGGACTTAGGGCGAGGCCACGCCCGCGGATTTGTTCTAAGTTGTTTGCCACCAAGGGTTTAGGAAAACTAAAGTTTGTAGGATGGACTGCCGATAAATAAACTATGGAGAAGAGGGTATTGACAAGGAGAGAAACTATGATACAATGGATAGGTGTTCTGGTTGCGGTTCTGGGTTTGGCTTATAACGGTCTGAAAGATTTCCAAAAGGGAGAAATCAAACTCCCACCACTTCAACAAGAACAAAAGGTATTGACAAAGCCGGTGTATCCAGTACAATACTGCTTAATGGCTTATGATCCTAATGTAAGAAAAGTTTTTTATCAGCACGAAAATGGACAATGGTATGACTACCCGCCACAAATACGAGAATATCAAAATCAAGGTCAAGAAACGTTGGGAACTGCCAACCGGACACAAGGAGCATCGGGATACGGTTATGGACAACCGACCCAAGCGATTGCGTACCAGAAGGGCTATTGACAAGACTTGGCGTGATGAGTATGATATGTAGACTCGCCCGCATAGTATAAAGGCTATTACAGTTGATTTGTAATCATCGGATGGGGGTTCGATTCCCTCTGTGGGCTTGCCCGGTAGCTTAACTGGTAGAGCGGTTGACTTTGGATCAACTGGTTAGTGGTTCGAGTCCACTCCGGGCATTTTTACCAGCATACGTATCTGTTTGACTATGACAATTAGGACACAACAGGGTAAGGTTTTCTATCCTGTTATCATTAGATATTCCATTCTTGTGTTCTAGATGTAGAGTAATTGGTTTATTTAACCACAAATTATTAACTATACAATTTGCGCCATAACATTTATATTCTAAAAATTGATGCTTAATAAGTTTACGTTTTAAAACACTTCTTTTGGTTGTAGAATTAATACAAAAAATCTCATCTAGATTTTTCTTTTGTTGAAAAGTTCTACCAGCATTAGATCCACGACCTAATTTTATATGACTAATATCTATCTGTTCCTGTTTAATTCTTGTTTTGAGTGTTCTACAATTTCCTCCTTTATGTAATAAGCCAAATTTTTTCAGTATTTCAGATAAAGTTTTAGACGAAAGAACTAATTCTTTAAACTCTTCAGATGGCATATCCCATATAGGACTTCGTTTTTTTCTATTCATACTTAACTCCTTATTGGTATCATATATTATACACCATACCTGTGTCTTGACAACTTGTTTCTTATTGCTATAATATGAAGACGATGCGGGATAGCATAATGGTAATGCACCAAACTGTTAATTTGTCAGATATAGGTTCGACTCCTATTCCCGCAGTTCGGAGGCTGACGTAGAGTTACAAAACCCCAGTTTAGCATTGTTCTGGTCAAACAAAAATGATGCTTTATGGCCCCATAGTATAATGGTTAGTATACCGGGCTTTCATCCCGGAGATCGGAGTTCGATCCTCCGTGGGGCTATTGGTGGGTTACCAAAGCGGCAACTGGGCCTGACTGTAGATCAGGTGTTTCGACTTCGGGGGTTCGAGTCCCTCACCCACCACTAAAGTTTTGGGATTGACAAGCCGATAACACTTGGTATACTACAGAAATGGATCTCTAACTCAATCGGTAGAGTAGCGGCCTTTTAAGCCGTAGGTTCTGGGTTCGAGTCCCAGGGGGTCCACTTGACAGTTGTTTGATTTGGTGTAGAATAGAGGCAAAGGAGAACAGTATGTATTCTGATGAATATGAGTTTGATTATGACCGTGTTGTAGAAGACAGCGACTCTCTTTATGAGGATGACGATGAAGATATTTATGATGACAATGCCGATCCCTTTTTTGATGATTTTTACGAAGATGACCACGATTATGAACATGAATACGATTCATATTATCATAACGTAATCGACGAACTAGATAAAGGAGAATGACGATGGAGCCGCCGGAAGCAAAGAAAGATGTTTGTTGTAACTCAAAGAGGCCAGAGTATTTTCTGCTTGTGGTGGCCCTCATCGTTTCGCACACAATGATCGGGTGGTGGTGGTACGGCCTAGGGAAAGACGTAATGAAGGAAAGTGTTGAGGCGAGAGAGCGTCAGGCCGTGGTCAGCGCCGCAAACCTGGTGGACGAGAACATTCGAAAGATTCGACAGCAGGCCGTGGCGCACGGGTATGGTGAATGGACCGTGGACAAGTACGGGAGCGTGAATTTTTCGTGGAAGCACGAGCGGGAGTGACGGCCTATCCTCGTGTTCCTGTTATGGGCTAACGAGTGATCTCTCCTCTGATGGACGCAACTTGGTGGGACAAGTATTCTATTATTAAGCATACTGCTTTATCTTCCTTTCTTAGAGTGTTCGAATCACTCCGTCCATCTTTATACTATGAGTAATATTTTAAATCAGCCTATTGAAGATGTTCGACGGGCTGCTGACGGTAAATATATTCAGGGTGCTAGCCACACTTGCCACGTTTTGAATCATAAGATTCGTAACAAGATTATTATTAAGGCTGTTTGTGATCTGAGAAAAATCAGTAATACTTTTGATAGTATCGCCTGCTGCGGTGTAAGTGGTTTGATGGTGGTTCCACAGATTGCGGAACTTCTTAACAAGCATATCATCGTTGTGCGAAAGGGCGAACAATGCTATTCAGAGTTTCGTACCGAGGGAGTGGCCCCTTTTCAATATATTATATTAGACGATTTAATATGTTCTGGCTCGACCGTTAAGCATATTAAGAAAGTAATCAAGGATGAGTACTCGCGTTCTCGTTGTGTTGGCGTGTATTGCTATCTGCCTAACGAATGTGCTTATCATCCTAATGAGGAAGGTTCTAAACTCTGCAAGCGTGATCTTGGGATGCCGCTCCTAAACCTTTAGCCAGTAAGGACTTAGAGAAAGGCCGCGGGGCCGGGCTTGACGTAAGTGCTTATGCCACAAGGACTTAGAGCAAATATTTTTTTTCACAAGTTTTGCCTATTGACAGGCCGATACTAGATGGTAGAATCAGCGTATCGGAAGAAGAGAAGTTAACCCACACGAAGGAGTTTGATTATGCCTGCTGCTGTTGAAAAGATGATGTTTGTTGGTGAGACGCCTTGGCATGGCCTTGGTAATCAGGTCAATGAGGGTATCGGTATTAACGAGGCCATTGTTGAGGCTGGGCTGGACTGGGAGGTTGGTCTGAAGGACTTGCAGACCGTGGACGGTGTTCCGGTCAATCATCGTGCGACGTATCGCAAGAGCGATGGTAGCATCCTTGGCGTGGTCGGGCCTCGCTATACGCCCCTCCAGAATAAGGATGCTTTCGAGTGGTTCCAGCCTTTCCTTGATGCTAACGAGTGTGCTATCCATACTGCCGGATCGCTCCATAGTGGTCAGAAGGTTTGGGTGCTTGCTCAACTCAACCGAGATAATAGTGAGATTGTTCCGGGTGATGAGGTTAGCAAGTTTATTCTGCTCAGCAATAGTCACGATGGTACAACCGCTATTCGTGTCGGATATACTCCGATTCGTGTTGTGTGCGTCAACACGCTTTCCTATGCCCACAAGCATAACGACAGCAAGTTGATTCGCATTCGTCACACTCGCTCCAGCCAGAAGAATCTGGAACAAGTTCGTGATATTATGGACAATATTAATGCTGGTTTTGAGGCTACTGCGGAACAGTATCGGTTCCTTGCTGGTAAGCAGTTTAATCAGAAGGATATTGAGAAATATGTTAAGGTTGTGCTGAATATTAAGGGTGCTGACGAGGATATTAAGACTCGTACCCGTAATATCATGGATGATATCATGAGCCGTATCGAAGGCCCGAAGCAGACCGCTGCTAATGTTCGCGGTACTTGGTGGGCTGCCTATAACGGGTTCAATGAATATCTGAACTATGGTAAGGGTCGCACTACCGACAACCGACTCGATAGCCTCTGGTTCGGCCAAAATGCTAACGAGAATAATAAGGCTCTGGAAAGTGCCTTGGAGTTTGCGAACGCCGTCTGATCTTCTTCGTGGCGATAGCGTGGGCGAGAGGGCCGTGGCTGGGAAACCGGCTGCGGCCTTCTCTTTTGATTTTTTAAGATATGTCGTAAGTGCTTGTGGCATAAGGACTTAGAGCAAACCGGCGGGCGATTTTTTGTCCTAAGTTAAGCATTGACAAGGGGTTACGTCAAATTTTTTGGAAGAATCTCAAAATCCTTGATTGCAAGTACAGGGACTAGACGATACAATGGGAGCGTAAGTGGTTGATACTACTAGGGTTATGACTAGTATTAGTAGGGAAGAATAAAGATAATATCTTGTATAAAATCAGATGATTATCATTCCTAATGATTCTGTTTTAGCCCATCCTACCGGATTGCGGACTTGGCGATAGTCAGCCAACAAATGGGGTCTTTTGATTTTGCAGAAAGGGAGAGAAATGGAAGATATTATTAGAGCTATTAATCATGCGTTAGATATGGGGCGCAATCGTCTTCAGTGGTATACTATTACCAAGGATGAGAATCATATGAAGGAATGTAAGGAGTGGAATGAGATTGCTAATATGTATATGAATAAACTTATTATGGAGCAGAAAAATGAAGTACGATCCTGAATATAATAGTTACAGATTTGATACAACAGATACTAGCACAATAGTTAACGCTCTATATTTTTATCACCAACACTCGCCGGTTCTTGATGAGGATCGGAGAGAGTATATTATGAGTCTTATTAAGGATTTACAAAACCCTTTGCACAACAGGATCAATAGTCACATCTGATCCTAAGTCGAGCAATGCCAAGGGTTTGCGTTCACCTACCTGTATGGTACAATGACCGGTGTGGTCGTGCAAGCGACGTGTTCTTACTTCATGGAGATACTATTTAATGACCTTTATTATTATTCTTAGTGCTGTTATCGGTGTTGTATCGTCTTATCTGGATATGGTTAGATAACACTAAGAAGTACTAAGAGTATTATATTGCCCCCTCTGCATAATATATAACCTGTAACTACCACTTGTCAACAAGAAAAATTTTCTCCACCCGCCCTTGCAAAATATTTATAAAGTGGGATTAAGAATTTTCTTGGTATGATTAGTTGGTTGATATGGAATCGGCCCTGTCTACTATAGAGTAGTCTGGAATCTTGTGAGGCCCGTTGCTGAGGGTCTGGCTTCCATCGTAACGGCCAATATTTAATTCGTTCAGGAGAGATGGCAGAGTGGTTTAATGCACCGGTTTACTAAACCGACGAACTGAAAAGTTCCGGGGGTTCGAATCCCTCTCTCTCCGCTACTATTACTAGGGGTAATTTTGTCTTACCTAATACTACCGGTTCGGAATTATGGAGACAGTCAGCCAATAACATAGTCAGATTATTGTCCCAGCCCTTCCACCGGGATCGTTTTTGTGGTTGTAGTCAGTCAATTATGGTGGTCTTTAAGAATAGGATTTTGACTTTCTGAAATCGGCCACTATCATAATATAACGAGGGATGGAACTGTCACACTCTATCTTCTCTATTCGGTTTTATGGGAACAGTCAGTCAATATGTGTCTATTAGGAACAGTAAGAAATATTTTGTGCAGCGGAAAAAAGGATTATGAATAATGATCTGGGATATTTGAAAGATTATGGAGAGTGGATACTATCGGGTGTTCTAATAAGTTACGGAGTATTATACTCTTATCTGCACAATTATTTGGAGATAGAAGATGATGCTGATTGAGCCAGTAGTATCTAGCATCATGATTCTATGCGTGGTATTTCTACTAGGCACAATATTTTCACTATCAAGGTTCTAAAATGAAAAATCAAGAATTTCATATCTCTTTCATAAAAAGCCTCCTACTAACAGCACTAGTAACAGTATTATGTATGACTTTTGCTCCGCTAGTAGTAGGAAAACTATATTCTAGTCCCGGAAAAACCCAGTCTTTTACAACTATACAATCTGGGGATTTATCAGAATCAAGGGATTAAATTCCTTTCTGCATCAATTTTGTCAATAAATTTGGCGAATTTTACTTATTAAATTGGCCCGTGGTTAAATTGATTAAAGGCCGAATAGAGAAAAGGCCGATAAACCCTATTGACAACCCTTCTGCGATCTGGTATCCTATAGTGGTGCGAATTGGTATACTAGTGGGAATTTTTCTAATAGGTATAGATGAAAATGTATAGAAATGTATTATTGACCGATAAAGAAATATCTCTCCTCAAACGTGTTGTGGGAGATACTTTGCACGAAAAACTACTGCCAGAAGCACGAAATTTGACCATTATTCACAACCGTTTGCGACAAATCACCCCTCTTAAAAAGTATAATCAAACCATCAATTAAATGAAATGGGCATAGAATGGCAAAGAAATTAAAATCTAGCATCAATAGTGGCAAGAAACCCACAGATGTTGCAAAAAATGCAACAACTAGAAAACCCAAGAACCTATATCATATCAGTGATGATTTGGTAATGATGCTAGATAAAGCAATCCTAAAAAGGGGCGAAGTTTGGCGAATGGACTTTTGGGATTATGCTGATTATAACAATGATTATAATATTGATCTTGATAGGGAAAAGTTAAAGGGGTTGGCCGAATTTATTCTAAAATATTTGGAGCAGAACTAGTGGCTATTCCTAAAGTATTGTGCTTGAGTGATTCTAATAAATTGTGGATATATATTGACGATACTTTTACTCTATCTACCAAGTATATTTCTATTTATGATGATAAGAATGAAAATAGCATCGCTTTTCAATTAGACTATAGTGAAATGAAATATTTGGCTGATTCTATCTATAAATATCTGGAGAATAATTAATGAAATTTATAGTCATTATATTATTTTTCTTGATAGGTTGTCAATCAATTACAACAGACTCAAAACAACATAAATATATCACAAGTTCATGGGAAGCAGAACCTAGAGGACAAGAATATACTCTAAATCATGGAGATTGGGTATTTTATTGGAAATCGGATGAAAAACCAGTAAAAGCAGGAATGGTTTATGTATTGTGGGGATATTACAGAATTATTGCTCATGAAAAAGGATTTACCGAATTTCGTGATGTAGAATGGTGCAACGCTAACTATTAAATGGAGAATAAATAATGAATATAAAATGCGTAGCATTTGATTGTTTTGGTACAGTATTTGATATGAAAGATATATCAAACAATGAAATAAAAGATTATGTGGGTCATGTAAATCAGCAAGATTATTCACCATACTCTTTTCCAAATAGTTGGTATAACTTAAAGAGTCATCCCGATAGTGAATTGGGTATTAAAC
>OGVU01000055.1_pt1 | contig 14080 bp, 26 predicted proteins | sample 1575861 | NCBI WGS metagenome assembly OGVU01 (sample SAMN07581532, study PRJEB24739) | freshwater metagenome | place: Singapore | collected 2015-01 | reverse complement strand
GTATTTTTTTGCTCAAATACTGCATCTGGATTATCTCTTTCAATTGCTTCAATCAGCCCCCCTGATTCAATCTCATTGTGATACCAAGGCTCTCTGATAAAAGATATTTGGGAAAGAGATTTGTTTGAATTTAACACCGATATCGCCCCCTCAATATCAAATTTTCTTTTGAGCAAAAAGTCATCTTCTAGATGTAAACAATGCTTATTCTTTGATAGTTTAACTACGTTAAATACCCTAGACATTGCAATAGAATATCCAGCCCTCTGAGTGCCTACGGGAATTATTTTAAATGATGGAAAAGTTTCATGCAGCCATGATTGATATTCTAAGTCACCAGAATCATCTATAATAAATTTATTTTTTATAGAACTATCTAGCCACTCAATCCATCCAGGCAGGCATTGTTCAATATATTCTTTTCTTCCATCAGTTAAAACTGTCCAACAAAGATCCACTATCTCTTCGCCTTCTTCTTTTTATCATGACAGAAACATTGGCATCCCTTTGTCTCACAGTGTGTGTGCTCATTTCCTCTGCACCATCCACTTAATGGCTTTGTGTCGCCTGGGCCTAATTCTTCTGTAAGTACCGCTTTATTAATTTTTTCTCGCATAACTCTATCATAAAATTTATTGAAATCAATACCAATCATTTCTTGATATTCAAGATATTTATCTTTATCTCCAATACCATAGATACCTTGCTCATTACCACGCAATATCTGTTCTTGAACGGATTTTGATTTCATTTCCAAATCATTCCATTTTTGTTCACGCATTGAATCATCCATTTGAGTCCATACCTTTGGACGATCTTTTCTTGTATAGAAATGCCAGAGAAGCATTTCGTTTGGAGCATATATCTTCCACCCTCTTGTATATGCTCGTATCGCTATACAAAGTTCTTCCCCCATAAATGTAATTCTTTCATCATAGGGTATCTCTTTTACAAAATCTCCAGGCGCAAACAAATAGCCAGCAAGAACGGTATATGAAGGATGGGGCTTTGATTTGTCGGCTATTTCCTGTCTATGTCCCGCCCATGCTCCATACCAAGTATTTACCACCTTGGTCCAAGAAACTCTGTCCCAAAAATCTTTATCATTTTTAGGATAATAATCTCTATTACCAGTATGCACTGTATATGGGGCAGGATACTGACTAAGAATTACCTTATATGTATTAGCATCTTTTTGTGCTTGCTCCATCATGTGCAAAAGTTTTGCATCCCAGTTTTTAGCAAATCGCATATGAGAATCAATTTGAAAGAAAAAGTTTTCTCCCTTATATTGTTCCATTAATATTTTTCTTGCATATCCTGCGCCGCGTGCTTCTTTAAAATTCATTTCAATTACCTCAACATTTTTAAACTGAGGAAACTTTGGATGTTTTTTAGGATGATCTTGTGACAAAACAACAACTCTAAGAGATTTTGGGTCGTAGGCATTTTTAACAAGGCTATCAATAGTCTTGGTCAACTCAGTATCTCTGTATGCAGCAACAGAAACAAAAATCTTCATCCTATTTTTTGTCCCCCAGGAACATCATATACAGGATCAAGTGTTACTGGTATCCCGTGTGATTCAATTACCCTTTTAACCTTTTGAAGATAAGAGATGCATTTAAGTCTTTCATTATCATTCATATGTCTCCAATGGCTTTCATAAAATCTTAATCCAATATACGGTGGATATAAGTCATATTCTACTACATCCATAACAAAATTAACTGGAACTGGAATAGAATGAACCTCTGCCTTTATTTTTGGATTGTAAATCATGCCTTCTCCATCGTCAAAGACTGCCAAGTATCAAACCAAGACTGCTTGTTCTTGTGTTGGTTGAACTCTTTGTCGATGTTTCCCTCTTTTAAATAAACACCACCCCAAACACCCCACTCCTTGTTGGAAACTCCAACAGCAAAGCACTCTCTGTTTACTGGGCAGGTGCGGCATAACTCATCAATACTTGCCGCCATTGATGGATCTTCTTCATATTTATCAAAAAATATATTGGTATCCATACCTAAACATTTTGCTTTATCTTTCCAATTATACATAGATTCCTACCAACCTATCTGGTATAGACCAACCATTTTCATTTAAGGGAAACACGATTTTGTTGTACCATGATCCCTTTCGGAATACTCCGTTTGAATCATATTGGGCCTTGTCATTCTTTTTATATCTAACCACATTCCAACCGTCCCAATCAAAGTCTGGCCTGGAATCAACTATCTGTTCCATTTCTGACAAACTAGTGATGAACATCTATTCTCCCTGAACTTGTTGTGTGAATAATTCTTTTAATACCAGATTCCTTAATTAGAGCAAAACATCTTGAGCATGGCATACTATCGCGGTCTTGACCATGCTTATTTACTCTTGCAACATAAATAATTGCTCCACGAACATCAGGACCAGCATCACGAATAGCCAGTGCCTCTGCATGATATGAGCAATCTGTCTTAATGTGTTCAGGAGAAACTATGTTTGGATTATTACGATTCTTGTTAAATCCTGTTCCAAGTACCCTGCCACTTTTAACAACAATAGCGCCATGCATTTTCTTTGCCCTTGACTTCTTTGCAAAGTATCGTGCGACACTAAGATAGGCATTATCCCTATTACTAATCATCATTATCCTAGTATCTAAATATTCCTACTTCAACCCCACGCAACTCTGCTGAAGAAACCAGTTTAGATGGCCTCTGATTGGGGGTAGACAAAAAAGCAAAATAGTCAAAAGCATCCATATTCTCTTCAATAAAAGAAGATGGAACTCTGTAAAACCTAGTCTTAATTCCTCGCTGCTTCAAACTATTTTCTGAACGATTACAAAATTCTGCGGTAAAGGAATTAATCTGCGATGGTCCAACAGAATAAACATTGAACTCTCCATCATCAATGTCAGAAAGTGCAACGCCCATGGCACGCAAAAATACATTATAGTCTGAGAACTCCTTAGTTCCCTGAACCACGATATTCATTATTATCCTTCTACTAGATTGTCCAATATAAAAAGCATTTTTCTTATGTCTGAACTAGACATTTCAAATGGATTGATGGGACGAGAAGATGTTTTATCAATTTCTCCATCTATTAATTCTGCAACATAGAAGGTATTGTTTGATACCCAGTATGCCTTGTCCTCAACAACTGCGACGCTAACATACTCATCTTCTTCGCTTTCTTGCATGTCTTCCTCTACATCTCTTATAATTGTGTCGAATGCTTGATCCAGTTTATCCGCCCTTATCCAATATATGAGATTTAAAAGTATGTCCCATAGAAATGCAAAGGATGGAAAAACTGTGAATAAGATGAGGGAAAACATACCCATCAACTCCTTCATGTAAATTTTATCAGGAGTGGTCCGTTTTGTCAACATTTCTACTAAATGCTGATCCTTGCCAAATCTTCTTGGCCTCTTCCCTCTGTGCTATTCTTTTTGACCAAGAAAACCCTGCATCTCCACCCCATGCGTCCCACATGATGCGACCATTAGATGGATTGCTGGTATTATAAAAGTCTTTGCCCTTTTTGTCAACCTCATGGCGAGAAAAGTAGGAGTACATTCTTTTAACGGTATCTAGGGAGAGGTTTTCTCTGCGTGCTAGTTGGCCTGCCCTAGTCCATCCTACAGCAGTTCCAGCACCCGTTGCCTTTCCCTCTTCTTTCCAACGTATTGCACGCTTGGCAGCAGCCTGCATACCAACAGTTGGTTTATACGTTTCAGCCACGCTTGATCAGTCCAAGTCGTGGATCAAACATTCCAGACCATACGCTCTTTTTTGCAGAAAGACTGTTCATTCTATGACCAACCATTCTTCCGCTTGGCTTTCCATCACGGTATACCTCAATGACTACCGCAGGGTTATCTGGTGTTCCATTGATTGTGAAATCTGAATCTGGAACATTGTATGATCCATCACGAATAATTCTTCTAACTCTTCCTTCTGCTCTGCCACCAGATGAGTTCCAGGAAACCATTTGTCCGACACGAACGCTTGCCTTATCCATTTCTGAATTACAGTCTGGGCATTGACTACAGGGAACATTAAGTCTTTTACAGGTTGGGCAGCCACATCCAGTATACTGCTTGTCCATCATATCTTCCATTTCTTCTTCCTCCTCCTCTTCCTCCGTTTCTGGAATAACATATCCGTCTGGAATAGCAGCCAGTCGGCACTTACCGTTTGGCTCTACCTTGTATGAGAGAAGGGCACATGCATATGTTTCTGGATTAAAGAAAGAGCAGTTTGCACACATAACACCGATCTCTGCATCTTTGTTATCATCACCTTCAACATATCCCACCCAAATGCTAGATGTACCCAAATCAAATGGACCGTACTCATTTGCAATAGATAGAAGAGCATCGTGAAATGCTTTTTCTTCTTGTGTCAACTTTGCGTACAGTTCTCCACGATACTTTTCAAATTCACCGCTGACGGACTTGTTTTCTACTGAATAAAGTGCTGCCTGTTGTCCCTGGGCTTCTTCTCTAGTAGAGTGGCATCCCATAATTTCACCATCTGGTCCGACAACAGCAAAACCATTGCACTCTCTGTAGTTGGGCTTAATATCGTATGGCATTACTTCTTGCTCCATAAAATATTCCAGGCACCTGGATCAAAAGACTTACCATCCTTTTTCTTGCCGATAGAGGAATAAAACTTCTTAACAGCCCTTACTGTTTGATCTCCATAAAATCCTGTTGCACCAGCGGGGATATCAAACCCCTTCTTAATGAGTTGCTTCTGAAGATCTCTCACACCATTATTTCTCTTATTGTATTGAAGAGCAGTTCTTCCTGGATAAGCAGGATCTTTTTCTTCTGGCTTTGGCTTAGGTGCTGGTGCTGGAGGCTTTGGCTGATCATTGTTTTCAAAGATTGGAAGTCTAAACTTGCTTCCATCATTATCTGCCTTGTTTGTAAAACTAATATGGATATGGTGGGTATGACCGTAGCCAGAACCACGGAAATGCCAGTTCTGTGCTGTTGCAGATGCAACCTTGTCTTCATAAACGATATGAGCAATTCTGCCACCATCTTTACCCTCACGGCAGTAGGTGGCTAGTTGCTGGGCAAATTCCATGGCAGCCCTCTGACCGCCCTTACCCTTACCAAAAAAATCTTCATCTAGATCAATAGCATGAACAATTCCGTTGGGATCTGGATTATGATATGAGCCTTTTCCATTTGTTCCCCAACCCTGATTTTGTTGATGGCGGGTATCCCCTATCCAGCCATCAGAAGCCTTATCTCTTGAGGGCCACTTTTGATTTACTTGATCTCTTAGTGTAACTCCTGCTGCACAAAGTCGTGGTCTTGGCCTAGACATTATAGTGTGCTCCAATCAATTTCGCTCTCGTCTACCGTGGCGAAATCATCTTCAGAAAAGTCTGAGTAGTCTGCCTCTTCTGTTTCTTCTACCTCTTCAACAACTGTTACTTTTACATCCTCTTGATCAAAATTGAATTCTTGTTCCATTGTTAAATTATACCATCATATTGTCGGCAGGGCGGGGGTTGAACCCGCAATCGAAATCCCAGTTTATAAGACTGGCGGCGTAACCAATTTGCCTACCTGCCGCTTTACTAACTAAATAGCAAAAATATAGACCATGCGGTCATTACAGAAAAGCATATTAGTCCTATGACTGCTCCAGCCTTAAACACCGCATGGGGACTAAGAATATAAGATATATTGCTAACTAAAGACAATATAAAAATTATCATTGAAACAATAATAAATGCAGTCATGGGTAAATTATATCCTTCTTAAATGCCAATGTCAACTACATTAAGCCAAGGTTCGTAAGATATTCCCTAATTTCTTCCGTTGGCTTGGGTGGCTCAATAAGACCTTGGGCTTTTTCTTTTTTCTCATGATCTTTGTTGAGTGACTTCCATGAATGAATGGATATCTCTTGATTAGTATTACGAGGAGTGTGGCTAATTGCATCATATACCGCCCCGCACATAGCATCTGCTAAGTCCTTCGATTTCTTTCTTGGGTGGTCCACCTTTTTGTCTGAAACAATCTTTAACTCACTCATCTCTTCTAAAAGCAAACCAATTCTAGGAATGGCAACACGATCTTCATAGATAAGCATTGCAAGATCTTCATAATGCTTTTTTGCAACAGATAGAGTATCTGTTTTTATTCCTACTGCCTTTAGTTCCTGCTGAATATCAAATGATTGCCAACGGTCAAATGTTACTAATCCAAGATTAAATCCCATTCTACGCAAATGAATAATCCAATTCTTTACTTCAGAAAGGTCTACTGGCCCTTCTTTTCTTGGCTCCCACCATGCAATGGCATCTACAACGACAATTGGTACTATCTGTTTGTATTCATTAAATGATTTTACTTCTACCCACTTATCAACATGTGCAATTGCCACAGCACACTTATCATGTTTTTGTGCGAGGTCAGCATGAACAAAATAAGTTTTCTCTGGATCTGGCTCAAATGCTGCATCAAATCTGCGATAGTTGTCCAGGGGATTCCTATGAGTCATTGCCTGCTCAAGTTTATCTCGTTGCTTAAAAAATGCATCGCTAGAAAATGTAGGCATACATGCAAATCTCATTATGGCATCTCCATAGTCTGCAACAAACAACTGCTCAAAGTCGCTAATGCTTCTTGTTGGATTTACATCCCAAGTCGGACGTTTAATTGCATACACCTTGGGAACCTTATAAGACTTAATGTGATCTTCTTCCCATTCAATAGAAAATTGATTTCCGTCGATATCTCCAAGATCTGGATTAATTAGAAACGAATGCTGTCTAAGAACGGTGTCCTTTTCCAAAACCACATCTTCGTATCTCTTAGAGATAAAGTCTCCCTGATATCTTGGGAAAGAAAGAAGAAGTACTTTGCCAAAGTCTGGGAAACGAGAATCTACAGAGGCACGGAATGCTTTATAAATAGCATCACCAGTTTTTGCATTCTCATTACCGCTAACAGATTCTTGGGCAAAACCAGAAATCTCATCAAGAACGGCAAGTATAAGGTTTAAACCCTCATGGCTTTCTCTTTCTGAGTGACCAGAATAGACGGTTACGGCTTTATCAAACTCTACGTTGTCCACTTTTGCATCGTACTTTCCAGCAAACCAGGGGGATCTTTCAATCTTTAATTTGAATCCCTTAAAGAATACGTTGCGAGCCTGTTGTGCGTTGATAGCAATATTGATAATATCAATGGCATCGCCAGAGGGTTTGCCAAAATATTTTGCAGGATCTCTGAGGCATAGAAGTTTATAAACAACGTAGGCTGTAGTAACAGTAGAAACATAGTCCTTGCCGCTTCCCTTGCCACATTGAAGAATTACTTCATTCTTGGTGTATTTATCATAATGTCTTTTGGCTTCTTTATCGTCCATGAATCTCATAAGATCTTCTAGACGATATATTTGACTACCCGCCTCAACAACGTCATATTGAATTTCAGATAGTTCTGGTTGACCCAAATACATTTCATCATGAACGAACGTTCTTACATCAACGGGATATTCTTCAAATGGATCGTCATCAAGTGCGCTAAGAAAATCATCAAAATTAAGAGTGCTCAACTGTAATCACTTCTTCTGGTCCAGAAATTTGAGCAAGCCTTCTTGCTACCTCGTTTCTGCAACGTGGACATTCACCAGAAACTTCTTTAAGAATTTTGACAAGCACCTCTTGCTTCTTTTCAGTTTCTAGTAAATGATCTGCCAATTCTTTGTTTTCTAGCAGACCAGCCTTTTGAAGCATATCAATTCTCTTGCCCTCAATGTCCATAATGAGTTTGATGGCGGTAGTCTTAGCAGTAAGGTTTGCCATTGTATTGGCATCCTCAATAACTTCATATGCTTGACGAATAAGATGATTATAATGTTGATCTGCTCCAGCAAGTGCTTCTCTTGCACGACTACGAACAGCCTCGTTGTTGGCGATCATTTCTCGCCATTCATTTAAAAGACCTAAAACTCTATTTCTTGGGATATCAAGTTCTTTGGAGATAGCAGAAGCATCTTTGCCTTTGATATATTCGGCAGCAACACGATTCACTTCTTCAATGTGTAATACAATATCTTTGCTATCCATCAATTACTCTTCCTGAAGGCTACAATTATAGCAGTAGCGGGGTAAGAATGTTGCCACCTTGTTTATAATAGGTTTCTTACCCCGCTACGACGCTACTTACATGGATACTTGTTGTACCACTTTGCATATGACTGGTAAGAACCATGGGTGCTCCATGTCTTCTTCCACTCGCCATTACCATTTATATCCCATGGGTAGAATGTTTTTCCACCTTGAGACATATTGTATGCGACCATAATGTTATAGTCGCGTGTTAGCAACTTCTCAGTATTCCACCAAGATTGCTTACTGTGTGCTGCGCGATTGAACTGAAAGACTCCATAGTCTCCAGTAGAGGAAATCGCGTCTGCCCTTCCTCCACTCTCACGCATGGCAATTGCCCACGCGATTCGCAGTCCCTTACCCTTAAACCCTGCCTCTTTCAGTTCACGAACGAGCCAGTTTTTGCAGGTCTTTGGCTTTGATAAAGCCCTTGTGTTTTGCACGATAGGCTTATCATAAGCCTCCGTCGCAATAGGTGCAGACTTAGCATACACCTGTTCGGTTGGAATTACTTCAGTAGCGGTCGCAGATCCAGGGATCGCAATTATTGCTACTGCCATTATTCCTCCTACCAGTTTCGTTATCATCTGTTTCCTCCTTGCGGCGGCAACATCTATCTAGAATATCATGATTCTATTCGAAAGTCACCCTTTTGGGATGTGGCATGGGCCACACAATCATTTATTATTTTTTCTTTGATAAGTTCTTTCTCTATGGCAGTTGGAACAAACAATGTCACACTTTGATACTTCTTTTATTATATCTTCAATGCTAAAATAATTTAGCATTTGTCCGATATTCGAAACCTTCTTTCCATAGACATGATCAAAATCTAAAATATATGATGGATACTTTTGACCACAATCAAGGCATCCGTTTTTTTCTTTTATTCGCCCAAGCATTTGTTGGACCTTTTTCTTTTCCTCTGCATTTCTGCGGCGAGGCTTTTCTTTTTTATTCCTCTCTACATTAAAGAGGGATGGTGAAAAGAAACCATCATGGGACAACTAGACTACCTTCTTCCTGCGCTTTCTGCGAGTTTTCGGCATAGGCTTGATGCGATCTGTACGGAACGATCTCCAACCGCAGAGAACGCCCCCACGCAACTCAAAACAATCAATCCAGTCAATGCCTGAGTCTGTTCTCGTAACGTGTTCAAGGAACTTAAACTTTCCACCATGTTCACCTTTAATCTTAATTATCTCATCTTTTTCAATGACTCTTCCATCTGGCATTGTGAAATATGGAACCCTATTATAAATACCCTCGTTTGGACTGATTACTTTCTTCCTGCGTGGCATTATGATTCTCCAATCTTTCTATTTCACGGTTAATATACCATATAGCCTTTTTTAAATCTTCTATTTGCTTTCCTTTAAGTTCAGAACGCATTATATATTTAATAGCATTGCCAAGACAAAAATTCATATGCTCGGTGATTTGTATTGTTTCTATACCGCTTGGATGAGATGTATAATGTACTGGGTGATTTACTTGATCACCCACGGAGCATATTGATTTAATATTTGTTTTGCCCATTTTACCTTATCCTCCACTCTTGTTCCAGATGGCTGGCTTTTTGACCACAATTCTAAATTTTTTATTCTATTGTCATCACGAATTCCATTTATATGATGAATTTGCTCATCATCTGTCAAATATCTTCCAAGATGTTTTTCCATTACAAGTATATGTTCCCTGACCCTATTTTGATATGACCTTGGATGGTCTGGTGACCAAACAAAAACATATCCATTTTTATATACCTTTTCCTTATAATTCCAACTATCTGTTCCTCCCCTCAAACATCCACAACTTTTATGCCTATTTTTTCTTAAATTAGTTGTTGTGGCTTCTGTTGTATTTCCACAGTCACATTGGCATAGCCAATATGAATTTTTTCTATCGTTTTCTATGGGATGAATAACAGTAAGTCTATTAAATTTTTGTCCAACTAAATCAATTTTTTTGCCCATACATATATTATATCATGATATGAAATGTATTGCAACTATTTTTTTAATCCAAACTTTTTGAGTTGACGATAGATTAATTGTACACTTACTCCACACTCTTTGGCAATATCTTCAGGAGATTTTCTTTCCTGAATATATCTTTTTCTTAGAAAAGATTCATTTAAATGTAAGCCTATGCTTCTCATTCTTTAATTACTCTTTCCCAATTTTCTAAAGCAAAAATTCCTATACCACAGGCATCGGCAATATCGTTGTCGTCTAGTTTGATGCCAAATCTTTTGTTTACTGTATTGATTGTCTTTTGCTTTCTTTGCTCTCGCTCCTGAGATTTGTACCAGGAACTTGATCGTCCTGGAGTTGCTTGCCGAATCTTTTGTTTTTCATCTGTTGTTAAAAGTCTTGTTCCAACATATGATTGCCATGACATTGGAGCAACACCATAGACATTACGAACACCACCTATTTTTGCCCCTCCGATCAAAGCGCCTTGGCTTAGTGCTAGACTTGCTGCAACCTGAGCACTATTTGCAAAGATAGTTTTTTCAATAATCATATTTTCGGACGGTAAAGATTTAAAAAGAGACATTGTTTTATGAACGGTATCTCCTAGTTTGTCATATATTGTTGATCCAAAAAATCTTATCTTGCCATATTTTTGTAAATTGCCATCAACAAAGTATGCAAATGCAAGGCTGTTTGTGCTTGCATCTACCGCACAAAAAGATGGAACACTACTCTTGCTCATAATCGAAAAGTCCTTTTAGTTCCTTAAGCATTTTGTCTACTTTCTTTTTATTTATCATACAAGTAGAACAAAAATTATTATCATTATAAATAGATAGATTAGATCCACATCCACCAGCACACTTTCTTTCTTTAGTAGATCTATTTTTAATTCTATTTAATTGATATCTTTCTGAAATTTTTTCCCTAGTAGCCTGATTTCTACACTCAGCAGAGCAGTAAATTTGATAACTTACTTTTGGCTCAAATTCTAGTGAGCACCAGGAACAGGTATTCATTCAAGATATTCCAAGGGCTCTAATTTAATCTTTCCTTTATCTGCCGCAGCACAAGCCTTCTGTATTGGACAAGTCTTGCATACCTTGGAATTAGAACGATATGGCTTTTGTGGAATATCTCCGCTTTCCCATTGCGCCCTTACCTTTTTCATCCAATCAAATGCATAATCTGCCCATGCAATATAGTTTTCTTCTGGCTCTACAGTTATGGCGTGTAACTCATGAGTGTTCTTGTTTTCATAGAGAAGAAGTCCCAACTTCTTGCCAAGAACCTTCATATAAATAATTAACTGCATTAGATGGTAGTTTGGTGGCTTTGAATGCTTTCTATATGCGAAAGATTCTTCCTTCATTGTCTTGATTTCTACTACAGGCTGCTCTTCTTCCCATTGGATAACTGCGTCTGCGAAACCAAAGATGGGCGGATCAGAGGTGATGATCTTTTTCTCTTTGTCAACCATCAAGCCAGCATTCTCTATTGCTGTTTGAATTCTTTCATGTGCATCTGTTCCGCTTCCCATATTTGCTACAGCATACGCATCTGCATCATCCTCAAACTCAGCGCCTGAAAATGCAAGAAACCAATATCGTGGACAAGCACCATTGCCATAAACCAAAGTTGATGGACTAAATGATTTCTTCTGTATAAACTTTGGATCTCTACCTACTAAATATCCAGACTCAATCTTTTCAATCAAAGCCTTAGTGTTGATTGGTCCTTCTGGTTGCTTATTCATTACCTGTTTCAAAAAATTCTTAGCCATAATAACTCCCTAGTTTGGCACTATACTTTAGGCTGTCTACTAACCTTTGTACCGCCTCGTTAGCGGAGTAGTATAGGTTTTTCTTTGCTCTGTCATCTTTCTTAACATTTGTATAATAAGATGCAAGCATCTTAAACTTTGCTGCGTATGCTTCTAACTGAACAATAAGGCCAACAGCCTTTTGCGGCGGCACATCTGGATTCATCATAAGTTTTACAATAATTCCCAATGCATCAGTTAGTTGATCATCATTCATGATCTCTGAAATATCAGAAAACTCTGCTACTTCATTTACTAACTCAAGAGTTGTTGTCATCGCTTTATTCCCCAGAAATACAGATCCTGGGCTTGTGGATTATAAGAGAATTCATATTCAGAAAACATATCCTTAAGATAGAGCCTGCTTTCAAAATCTTCTTGTGTAAGATTTTTATAGTAGTTCCATTCAAGAGTAAACGGAGAATTTCCTGGGGTTGTTCTTGTTGTCCCATGCTCTGGCCTTCCTTCTCCTGCACAAGTAAATACAACAAAAGACTTCGCCATTCTATGCATATTGACAAATGTTTCTAACCAATATGGGTTGTGCTCAAAACATTCAGCACTTACCGCCACATCAAAACTATGCTCAGGAAAATCCACATCCTGACCCTCAGATACTAAATCTACTCCTGGGCCTTCTCCTAAATCAACGCCAATGTATTGTGTTGGATTATCATAAAAATCCCTGACGGTTCCATTGATATTTAGAGAACCCATTTCGATAACACTTACATTATTAAAATATTGTGGAAACTTTTCTTTTACTGTTATAAAAAAATCTCTTTGTTCTTTATGCGCCATTATTTTCTATTAACCTTTCTAGTTCGGATAATTCTATCACAGCAAGACGAACCTTTTTTGCACCCTCACCCAAAACAAGAATGAGTGCTGGAGACTTTGCCTTATCTACTTTCATCTGGTCTGTTACAACCTTAGCCCAAACATCCTGTGATATAGAAAATGATTTGGAATATTCTTTAATATCAACAATAAAGTCGTTCCAAGTAGCATCGCCTTTCTTTTGATTTCTTCCAGAATTCTTATGAAGTTTTGCACCTATGCGTTGCGCTTCACCACGTTCGCTCATCAGTATCCTCTTCCGTAAAGATTAACTTTTGATAAATGCTTAGATGCACACATCCATGTTAAATCAAAAGAACTTAAATAAAATCTAGCCTCTTGAACTTCTAATTTGCAGGTTTGACAAATAAACTTTCCAGCATATCTAGAATATCTATGCATTGGTTACCTTTTGAATAAGAAGTTCTTGCAGGTCTAGATTTTCCTTAACACCTAGAATCAACTTCTCTCTGCCCTGGAAGCGTTCACCCTCAAGGGTATACCAGGCTCCTGCACGTTCTACCATTCCAAGCATTTCTGCCGTATCAACCAAGTCTGCGACCCTATCAACTCCAAGGTCTGGGCCACGAAAATAGAAGTCATATTCTCCCGACTGGAATGCTGGACTAGTCTTGCTAAACTGAACATCCCATCTAACCTTCCTGCCAACCTTCTCTTCTATAATCTTATCTCCAACGTGAATCTTTCCCTTAATCGCTTGGTTTTCGGACTCAGAGGAAAATAGTTTTACTATTGTGGAGGAATAAAACTGTACTGCCTTGCCGCCAGTAGGTATTTGGCTAACATACATCGCACCCAAATTATTTCTTATCTGAGAAATAAGAATAAGAAGGGTAGGCTTTTCTTGGTTATTAGCATAATTGAGCATCTTGACAGCATTAGTCATGTCGCGTGCCTCTGCGCCAATCTGCTTGGTGTTTTCCAGTTGCTTTAGTTCATCAGAGTCTTTCTCAAAGTATACCGCTGGAAGAAGGGCTGAGATAGAATCTACAACAACAAGATCAATCCCAGACTTCATGAGATCTACTGCAACGTCCACCATATCGTTTATAGTGCGTGCTGTAGAAACTATAAGATTGTCTATATCTACACCTAGCATTCGTGCCCAATCCTGATCGAAAGTCATTTCTGCATCTATCCATGCACACACCTTTCCTTCTCTTTGAGCATCTGCAATAAGTTGCAGACAAAATGATGACTTACCACTTGACTTATTCCCATAAATTAGTACCTGACGACCATACGGAAATCCGCCATTTAAGGCCCGTGT
>OGVU01000054.1_pt1 | contig 14107 bp, 32 predicted proteins | sample 1575861 | NCBI WGS metagenome assembly OGVU01 (sample SAMN07581532, study PRJEB24739) | freshwater metagenome | place: Singapore | collected 2015-01 | reverse complement strand
TGACCAGCAGCTACGACCCTGCCAAGCAGGCAGCCTATTTGGCGCGGCTCGACCAGATCGAACAATCTGCGCTCAAGGTACGCTACTCCAAAGCCCTAGCCAAAGACTATTACACCCTACGTAGTCATCTCCAGTTTGTGCGCGAGCGTCTCATCGAAGGGGTGCCCTATCAACGGGTAGCACATACGGATCAGCACATCTAATTCGCTGATGTCTGCTATGCGTCAAATTATTCGCATACTCAGTGCCCCACTGTTCGCTGTTATTGCACTGGCAAATATCCAGCTGGCCTATGGCCAGAGTATCGAACAGCGTCCCGTCGTATTACGACTCAATGGGCCGATTACCGCCACAACGCAACTCAATGTGTTACGTCGGCTGAACCAGCAACCGACAAATTCAGAGATCTTACCGGCCAGTCTGATTGTGTTACTAAACAGTGCGGGCGGTGATGGCGAAGCCGCCATGGCGATTGGCCGTGCACTACGTCAACACCACGCCCATGTGTTTGTCGTCGGCCGCTGCGACAGCGCTTGCGTGTTCATTCTTGCCGGCGGGGTCGTAAGGGCTGGCGTGCCCGGTGCCCTGGGGGTGCATGCCGGCCGTCTCACACAAACCAATGCCCAGGGCCACATCACTCGCGAAATCGATGCCCGCCAGAACCTCAACGATTCGTTTCGGCTAACTGACTTCAATAGCCAGGTCCGCCGCTATCTCAAGGAGATGGGCATCGGCCAAGGCCTGCTCGACGTCATGCTGGCCCATCCGACTCAATCCGTCTATCGATTAAGTCCCCAGGAGATCACACACTTCGGCTTGTATGGTGTTGATGCCGAATATCTGAACCAATACGTCACGCTCTACAATAAAGCTTTCGAAAACTTACCGATTCATTCAAACATACTCACCCCCCGTATCCTATCGGTACCCGTGAAATGCCGCCGGGAAATCGGTAACGATACTGCTTTTGTACTTTGCTATCAGCATGTGATTCAAAATCGCCCCGCCCAATAGAAATCATCCGATTTATTCAGATAGAATCGTTCCACCTAACCGTGACAAGGTGATTGATATATGTCCCAACAGAACAAACCTTCCCTCCCATCACGCCTACTCGTTGGTCTGATGTCGGTCGCGCTGGCTCTACCAGCCACTGCACCGCTGGCCTACGCCCAGGATGCACAGCAATCCGGGGGTCAGCAGCAGATGAGCCAGGCCCAATTGGCTGCCTTGGTCGCGCCGATTGCCCTGTACCCGGACCCCCTAGTTGCCCAGGTGCTTATGGCATCGACCTACCCGCTGGAAGTGGCTGAAGCCTATAACTGGCAGAAGGCCAACAGCCGCCTCAAAGGCGATGCCCTGAACCAGGCGCTGCAACAGCAGAACTGGGACGCCAGCGTTAAATCGCTCGTCTCCTTTCCCTTACCGATGGCAGGTATTCGATCACCCCCACAGGCAGGGAGTTTATCAATGCCATAAGAAGGTATCTGCTCAATAAACGGCTTTAACTGCTCTCTGCTCTCTCCCCTAATTAGCACTTTCTCTCCCCCGAACTGCAATTTTTTCAAATTTCTTGAAGATTTTTTTCTTCTCTGAAATGCTTGCAGTTGTTGGATTTTATCACACTTAACTCTCTGAAACTATTGCAGCAGTAGGGCAAAATATTTTTGTTCCTCTCAAACCCTTGCTATTGCTTGCTAAATCTGTTTAGCATTGGTGTTTCTGCAACAAAGTTTCAAAAATAAATTTGGAATACGAAACTCTTCGTATGTATGTTTGCAAAGTCAAACGGAAACGGATAACCGAAAGTTTTGACAAGTTCTTTTAAGCATTCTCCGCACACCCGACCTGATTAAGTCGATTAGTCCCTACGGAGTCTTGGTCTCGAAAATAGCGTGTTGAGCGCGAAGAGACTTGAGGATGCCCTCCTCAGCACATAAACATCAGGCACATTCGTGGTCTCGCACCATCTACGGATGTTATCTCTTGGTCGCGCCAAACCTTCGCCAGTCGAAGTAAGGGTGTTGGGTCTCTCGGTGAATGCACCGCTTGACTGCTTCGGAGAATGAGCATCCCGATCTATCGTTTGCATCTTCCGAGTAAGTAAAGTGACTAATGCGACCATGCCCTATGGGATGTCGGTCTCAAGTCCGAATAAACGCAGAGAGGTCACACACAAATACACACACTATGTTAGTCGCACTATTCATCGCAATGCTTGCCATTGTGTCATTTATCTCACTTGATATTTCAAAAGCAGACTATAGAAACAAATAAATAAACACACTATGAAAAAGATTCAGACTTTACTCATTGCTCTATGCATTCTATTATTTTTTGCTCCTCTTACGGATTTTGCGCCAAGCAATGTAAGCTACCGCACATACACTCCAATAATGGTGGGGGCAGCGATGATCTGCTTAGCTACTGCGGTGATATTGGAACCTAAAAAGTGATCCACAGAAACAGAATTTTAAAACCAATAAATACACACACTATGGGTAAAATAACCACACCAAAGTATCGCATCGAAATGTCATGCGTATCCTTTACGAATAAGAGAAAAGAATGGCATAGCTATGGTTTCATTGGTAGACCATCTGACGCAGCAGCCAAAAGTTTTAGAGATGGCATGAATGCAAGTATGCAGAATGGCGGAACAAATGAACACCTTGCAAACCTTCAAAGCCCCTATGGAACCGCAAGGATTATAAATCAAAAAAGTGGAGACTTGGTAGCACTATTTGTCCCTCCCGCTTTTGAGATTGTGTAAAGGTTAACTGATGAGCAGTAATTCTGCGAAACTGCCTTCGGGCAGTCTTAACCACAATACACACACTATGCAAACTTGGAAAATCAATTTAGAACTAAAGGTCATCGATGACTTGGTTGCCGATGGAGTAGATTTCAGCGACAAGGCATTCCTTGAAAAGTTGAATGAACATATCAGAGACTTTATGCCATATGCTATCTACGAATCGGAATTTAAGGTTAATTCAAAAGTTGTATCAGCGCCCGACAGAAAGATAGTCAAAGAACTACAAGGAAGTTGATACCCCCGAACTGCGATGGTCTCACGAAGGTTCGACTCCTATGGCGGTTCCCAAAACACACTACTATGCAACAATTTTATCATTCCCTCCCCGCCTATTTTATCGGGGTTGCCTACCCCATTTTAATGTTTGGGGTTTGGCTATTAATTCACTACAAAACTAAGAGACATGAAAATTAAAGTATGCTCCGCTAAAAGCGGAAAGGTGCGGTGGACAACCGCAAAGAAGGTATCTGCATCCTCCCGAATAAACTTTCTTCTGAAAGAACTGGGCATGGATGCCAACCAGTACCGACACGAAGCAAATCTACGCACCGCAATGCGTATGCTTCCGACTCCTTTGAATCCATTTTATTAATCAATAAAACACACACCATGAACTACAAAAACACATTGCAGGATTTAGACCAATTTAAGGTTGGTGACAAGGTGACCATTTATAACACCATTACAAGGAATGCATCTTACTACGGCACTATTCAAAGAATATCCCCAAAAGCGTACATAAAGGATGGGAAGCCATCACGATCTGCCACGATTTTGGATGATATGGGCATGATTCATGAAAACTATCTAGGCAGCGCAAAGAAGCATTAAACCCCCGAACTGCCGACCTTCTGAGGTCATTCAGACTCGTTATCTGAGCAGTTCCAATGCCATAAGGCAGACACAAAAAACACACACACCATGCTTAAAGTAATTAAAGAATCCTACGAGGAGCGCATAGAGGAGTTTTCCCTCTATTACCAAACCCACTCGGATGGAGGTTACTCCTTCCCATGCGACAAAGACGGAAGCATCACCGAATTGCATCCTTCGGCAGTTGATAACTACCAAAGATGTATATCGGGCGAGGTTAAGACCATAAAGCCACCATTTGTAGAGAAGATTACCCGAAGAATATGGCATCCAAAAGTATGCGAATGCCAATGCGGAATGCATATCGATATGTATGGAGATGGCGAAGGTCTTGTCTATTGCGAATGCGGGAAAGTTTACAACACCTTTGGGCAATCAGTCCGACCAAGATCAGAATGGGAAGAACGATACGATGATTATTAAAAAACACACACTATGGTAAAAGTTTATTTTGAGACGAATGGCTACGCTGAATTGGTAGCCACATTCGCAGATGAAAACCTTTTTGAAATATGCCTCCCGATCTTGGAGGAGGAAGCAAAGCTAAACGGATTCGATTTTGTATCCGAAAGCATTGAAGAAAATTAAAAACACACACCATGAATATCCAAACCATTAGAAAACATCAGAGAGAGCAAGGCTACGACCAATGGCAATTCCTTATCGATAGCGGGAACGCTTGGAAGATGGAGGGAGCAATTGGCAGAGAAGCAATGCACCTTATCGAAACTGGAGCTTGTATGCTACCTAAGAAAGCGTACAGAGACTACTACGGGAATAGAATACCATCCCGTGACGAACTGAAGGAAGGCACGAAAGGCACATATCAGAATAGTGTAAGATACTATACTGAGAATGCTTGGTAATTACCCCCGAACTGCGAGGAATGCCCGAAGATGGATCGCTACCATCCGCAGTTCCTAAAACACACACATATGAAAATTGAAATTTCAAACTGGGATTATGCTACCATCATTCTCATGGTGTCCAAAAAAAGAGAGTACAGCAAGTTGATGCTCGAAAAGGATTTTGTAAGGCAAGATGCCGAACTGATTGAGTACTGGCAGCACGACCTTGCGAAATGCGAGGAACTGCTTGAAAAATTTAATCACAACTAAAACCACACACTATGGAAAAGAAACCACATGGCGACATCTGTTTTGAGGAGTGGATTTATGATAACCACCCAATGTTCGATATTGATTCAGACCATTTGCAAAGTTTTATGGATTGGCATTTTAAGGTGTCCGATTCATACGAAAAGAACTTTGAAGAACTTAAAGAATGGCTTCAAGAAAATTAAAACATACACACTATGGAAGCAAATTACTGGGTAATAGGTTGCGGTAATGACTGCGACGGATATAATAGCGGAAGTGTTGCGCCATTTGAATATGAAGAGGATGCGTACAAATACGCAGACCTTCAGAATGAATGGAGTGATGGAATCAGCTACTATGTCATCACATCTTTGGACACCCTAAGAAACTACTGCGATGACCACATGAAAGATTGGAAAAATTATATCACAATTAAAACCACATCCATATGAAGATAACCGCCACCGCACCATCCGCCCTATATCTCGGATGCCTCCGAATGTTCGGGATGCCATTTGAAAAGCAACCCGATGGCACATTCACAGCTGAAAAGTGTTTCGCCTCTGAAAGGGATGCTAAAGAGTATCTGAAGCAGCGAGCAAAGCACTACAGCATGGGCGAAGATTATTTGGAAGAATCCTTTGAAGACATCGAAAGCTACGGATGCTTACGACTTGATTACGTCACCGCTTATATCGAAAAACATGAAAGATAAACACTACCTGCTGCTCATATTGGCAGCTTCTATTCTACTACTTACTTGGGCAGGGAATAGTACACCCGAATGGTGGTAATACACCCCCGAACTTTTATAACACACTAAACCCAACACACTATGCAAACAAACATTGAAACCATTGGCAACATGGAAAAGCTTATTGATGCAGTAGTTGAGCAGATAACTATTGATGTGCGAGGAGGCGATTATACCGCTATAGAGGAACTGGTATGGTATCTGCCGAAGGATAAGCTTATCAAGTTTTTACCCGAAGAAAAGTGGGATCAGTATTAAAACCCCGACTGCCCGATAGACCGCTATCATTCGCATTCGCTATGCGAGGCAGTCCTCATCAAACACACACTACCCATGAACATCAGAAAATTTATCGCCTTAGCCATGTCGAATGGTGGAGGCAGCTACTGCCTATTTACTGGCGAATGTAACCCAACCAAAGGGTTTATGGTTTCGCTTAAAGGTCACGAAAATAGCGTAGAAGAATTGACTTTCGAGAATGTCCAAGAGTATTTCTCCCGCAATGCTCACCTGCTCACCATGCCCGATCACTACTTCGGATTGTGGAAGAATGGAGAAGAATGGGTGATGGATGTATCGGTAAACGAAACCGACCTACACAGAGCAATTGAACTTGGCGATGCCAACGATCAAAAAGCTTTGTGGGATTGCGCCAATAATGTGGAGGTATGGATTCAAAGAATTAAAAATGTTGGATGATGTAGAAGTACACCGATGATATCAACCAGTTTATCGTATTACTATTTATAACCGCCATCATCATCTCGCTGATGGTATAAACCACAAACTATGAAAGTATCAATCGAAATTGAAATCCCCGAAGGCATAGACCTTTCTCACACTTACGACTCTGTGACTGATGCGATGTATTTCGCTAACAATGTCACCCAAGCAGAGTTCAACCTAATTGAAAATATTATTTCTAAACTCGTAGCCAATGATTAAAGCAGTAATCACCCTGATGGATAATTCGGATAGGTTGTCCATCATCTTGCAACAAGATCACGTCACCCGACACATTGAGTTCAATAAACGAACCGAAGGTGTGACATCAAGTCAACAATCAGACAAGCAACTCGCCTACCTCCTCGCCTCTATGGTGTGCGACAAGTACCATCTTAAATGTGATGGTCAACTGGTAGATGTGAAGTACAGCTTGGATGTAGCAGAAGAAGAAAAGAAACGCCTTGAACAGCAGGGCGCAAAGGTAGTGATAGTTTAGGTGTGTGTATGTCGGGTAATCCCCGACTGACAGGGTAGCTTAATGGTAAAGCAGCGCGATTCAAAAAGGATCGGCATATGTGGGTTCGACTCCCATCTCTGTCTCTAAATTTTAAACCCAATGAGAACAAAGTTTACAATGATCATGAACAAGGAACCTATCGACATATATGTCGAAGGTTATGCCGATGGCGAAGACTACGAGGTTGAAAAAGTTATCGCCAAATACGGACACAAAGAAGTGTTACGGATAGAAGACAAGCAAGAGCATGGACTGCTCGCCAACTCAGAATTTAGTGAAGCTATTTTAGAACAATCAATCCAAACCTTATGCACGAAATGAACAAGATCATGAAGCTGATCAGAGATGGTGTCTCCTTCTCATGGAGATTCGACCATCCTAAAGCCCCCGATCAGGGCGATCTGCGAGGAACCTTCTACAACAACGAGGTTGAGAAGATATCATTCCTCACACAAAAATTCGCTGAACAAGCACTCTACAACGATAATAGGGTAACCTATATGGTTGAGGGCGAACTCGTAAAAATATATTGGTAATGACTTTCAATGAATGGATGGCGCACATACACCGAGAACTCGGATATCCCGAACATAAAATCAGAATCTATGAACAGACAAGCGAAAGTAAAGTACTTATTCAGGCAAATCAACAACGGACTATCACAACTGGAGACACTACCAAGAGCAGACCGAATGGCAACCATCGAAGGTCTGAAGCAGGTAAATGAAGAGCTATGCGATTATGTTGTTGAACTTGTAAAAAGAACCGAGAATGAACAAAGAACAATTCGAGAAGCTAATTAATGAAACCTTAGACGTGACTGGTATTGATATCCTCAAGACTAAGTCCCGCAGGATTGAGGTGGTGGATGCAAAGGTTGCGGTGGTTAACATCATGCGTAAGTTTTATGGCACATCCATGCAGCTTACCGCAGATATGCTAAAGTACACACACCATACAACGATCCTCCACCATGAGAAGGATCACTCAGCAAGGTATCGATTCCGCCCCCAGTATGCGGATGTGTACGATGAACTATGCAAGCGGTGCGTCTCAAGGAACACAGCGATAAACGTAAATGAACTCGTTAAAATCATGAAAGAACTCGTATGAAAGACATTATGAACGCCCAAGAGGCAGCCGAATTTCTCGGCTATAAACTATCGTATTTGTATAAGCTCGTGTCGGAAGGTGCGATCCCTTACTTAAAGCCACGAGGCAAACTATATTTTGAAAAGGACTCATTGGTTAGATGGATGAAATCAAGCGCAGTCAAAAAAATAGAGTTATGAAAATAGTATTCTTATTGTTCGTACTGATCGTGCCTGTGACGTTGATCATCGTGTCATCGATCATCATTGCATTTCAATTAATGATCTCTAAAATCAAGAGTTTATGGTCATAATAAAGCAAAGCGGCTACTATTACGCTAAAGTAAAGATCGATGGCAGGGAGAAGAGATACTCTCTTGGAGTGAAGCACATCTCATCAGAGGGTAAGGATCTCGCCAAGAAAATCTACTCAGATACCGGCAGTATCGATGAGGTCCGCAAGGCTTTGCAGTCACAGACGGAAGATCTTGCCAGCCTAGCGATGAGGTTTGTTGAGAACATGCCATACAAGAAGGGTAAACCATACTCCCCTGCCAGCATCAGGACATACCTCAATGTCGCCAAGCATCTATCCAATTTTGCAGACGAGTACAAGCCGATGGACTTGAACGACTATAATCTTGATGGCGACTACGAGATCAAGAGACGTAAGGCGGATCAGTTCACTGCCTACTTCTATGCATTCGATGAGTGGATGACGGATCGGGGGCTTGAGATCACATCAAGGGAGCCGATTATGAGCATCGTCAGCGTGTTTGTCCGCCACTGGGCAGACCATTACTTCCTCAACCTTCCCAAAGTTCCAAAGCTGGAGAAGGTGGAGAAGCCAGTCGTTGTTCTTGACCCCAGCTTCTATCAGAAGTTCATGGCAGACGATCTCTATTACAGATTGGAGGCAAGCATGAAGGTTGTGTGGGAGGTAGCAGCCACGATCCTCGCATCCACGATGAGGATCAGCGACGTGATGTCCATGAGACCATCAGACCTGATACAAGGCGAGCATATGATGTTTAGTAAGGTCACATCGAAGACTGGTGAAGCGTGTGAGCTGCCAGTGCCTGATCGACTGGCGAATATCTACAGAGAGAACCTCAAGAACGGCAGCGTATTCTCAGGAGAGCTGAACAGATCTTTCATATACGACAATCTCAGGCCACTCTTCGCCATGTATGAAGAGCTGCATGTGCCATACTCTGTTCTTGGAGTGACCAAGCCGATGCATGAATGGGTAACACCACACATGCTACGCAAGACAGCGATCACATCCTACCTGTACTTTGGAGTGAGCGAGATGCACGTCAAGCATGCGTCTTCGCACAGCAAGGACAGCAAGGCGTTCAGAAGATACACTAAAGTTATCGAGACAAGATTCAAGTCAGACTTTCTTGGAGTTCACCAGCGCATTGGTATCTAGCAGTCTGTCCACCATGCGTCTGAGCCTGTCTAGCTCCTCTTTAAGCGCCTTATTTTCTTGCGCCAGCTGAGACGCATTTACGTCGCTTTTAACGCCGTCTATTATAAAATCATAGGACACTCCAAGCTTTGTCTTAAGTGCCCGTAATACGTCGAAATTAGGCGTATAAGCACCGTTTTCGATAGCTCCTACGCTGCCCGGTGTTAGCCCAACAATTTTAGCCATGTCCTTCTGTGTCAGCCTTGCGTTTAGGCGGATGTCTTTCATCCTCGACGCAATGTCTAGATATTTCATTGTGCTAATGTGCATAATTCCGAGCATAACTCCAAGCTTTAGATTAAATAAATCTATTATAGATTGTCGATCTTTGTATTAGAGTGAACAAGTACGACTATATAAACAACTTACTTACAGTACAAGGGATTGATTATCAATTAGATGACTACCGAGTATGGCTGCTCGCCAATCACCAGAGTTTATGCGCTGGACACTTTGTTAGAGCAATCAAGACACAGGACGGAACCAAATTCACCTTCGACTGGCAGACCATCTTCCATGTCGCTGAGGTATACAACTTCATAAATGATTTCATCAATGAACAATCTAATATCCAAACTAAGTAAACCAATCCCCTATCAATGGCGTGTGCAGAGCAGAAGCAAAGACAAGTCTAAGGCTATCTGCACTGCGTATATAGACGCTAGAGATGTAATGAAAGTACTTGACGAACACTGCGAGTGGGAAGTGCAGTACAAAGAACTGGCTGGGTTCCTATTCGCTGGCATCGGCATCAAGGTAGATGGTCAGATCATGTGGAGGTGGGACTGCGGACAGCGTATCGAAGACAACCCACAGGATCAGATGTATGAACAGGCTGGTAAGTCTGCCGCCTCTGATGCATTCAAACGTGCTGCAGTTATGTGGGGCGTAGGAAGATTCCTCTACGATCTCGAGACCGTTACACTACCATGCGATCAGTATGGCAATCCAGTAGATGCATCAGGTAAAAGGATATGGGACTTGACAAAGCACATCAACTCTTTAAGTGCAACCGTCAAAGCTTCTCCAGCTGTATCAGTTTCTAACACCGATAAACCACAGCTTGATCAGGCAAAGTATGACAGCATGGTTAAGTTCATCAACGACGGTAAGTGGAAGCAGGTTGAGTCATCACTCAGCAAGTACACACTCACCGATGCACAGAAGAAAGTTCTCACACAATTAATCGCCTCTTCCAAATCTGAGGCACTGAAAAAATCCGTAAAATGAAAGGACTAAAACTCACACCGACAGCCAAGCTTAGCGAGGCTGAATGGCAAACCCTGCGCCAATCTTTCGTAGATCGTGGAATGGTTGGCGGATCCGATGCTGGAACACTGCTCGGACTTAACAAGTACAAAAGCCCTATCAACCTCTACTATCAGGCGATAGGGATCAACAGACTACCATCACAAATGAACGGAGCCATGCTGCATGGTAAGCAACTGGAAGACTACGTTGCATCATGCTGGCAGTACTACGATGGAACCGAAGATGGTTGGGTTGCGAACACACTAGCCAACAACAAGATCAAGAAGTATAAGAAGTACAAGTACATCGTTGAGAATCCGAAGTATCCTATCCTCTTCGCCAATATCGATGGCATTATCACCAAGCACCCTGACAGAAAGGGTAAGGGCATCCTTGAGGTGAAGACTATCTCTGGATATTCTGCTGACTCATACGAGGCAGGTCTTCCCCCGAGCTACCTCCTTCAGGTACAGCACTACATGCTAGTGACTAACCTAAAGTATGGCGAAATAATATACCTCAAAGATGGTAGAGATCTCGGTGTTGTTCCCATCGAAGCAGACAGAGACATACAGGAGATGATCCTTGGCGCAGCTGAAGAGTTTAACAGCAGAGTGATGGCTGCAAAGTCACTACTCTCAGGTCTATTCGATGAGCATGAGAGACTGCAAGCTGCAGCAGAGTTCGAGCCAGACGCAGACAACAGCATGGCGTTTAACGAATTCATATCCGAAAAGCACAAAGCTCGGGAGAACGAGGTGACCATTGATGGCACAGACGAACATGAGCAGTGGGCTTACACTTATGTCGAACTATCCGCCAAGGTGAAGGAAGTGGAGGCTGAGAAGCAGCTCTTCCAGAACAGACTCAAGCAAGCAATGGAAAAAGAAGGAGCCACCAACATGAACCTCCCGAACGGGAAGATCACTTGGAGAAAACAATTCAACGTAAAAATCAAACCATGATCAAACTAAACGAACTAGAAAAGGCAATGAAAGGTCAGTTCATATGGGACAGATCTGCACTCAAACCGATGCAGGTGACTGAAGAGTATGAAGGCAATAAGGAGTTAGCTAGGACAATATTCGTAGGACTGTCAGACATGTACGGTTTCGATTGCGGCGATGTGATGGAGTACCTCGACTGCGGGTACGACTCATACAGGCACAAGCTCTCACAGTTTAGGGAGATGTACAAGGCTGGTCAGGAGCGAGACGCAAATGGTGAGCTTAAAAACTATGAGGATGCTATCACAAAGTTCTACACCAAGGTTCGCCTTTGTTTATCAGCAATCAAGTTCCAGACTGGAAGAAACGCATTCCTAAACATCGAAAACTACATCAGCATATGACGCTAATATTCGACAGCAACATCGCAAAGAAGCTCAACCTAAACCCATCCCAGTATCTGGTGGCTCAGGCTTGTGCTAGCTACGCTCCAATGATGAAGTCGACCAGCGCTATCCACCAAGATCTTAACATGGCTTCATCATACTGCAGCACAGCGATCAGACATCTAGTTGATGTAGGACTGCTTGAGGTTGCAGCCAACGGATCATATTACCCCACACCCAAGTGGTACATCGCACACGATGGTGACGAGGTTGAGGTTGTATCATCAAAAGAAAAGGATGCAGCTCAGGTAATCGAATACTTCAACGATGTGAACGGGACCAAGTATCAGGTTCCTGCAAACATCGAGCTGGTGACTAGGCTGATGAAGACCAACCCAAAGCTTACCATCGATCACTTCAAGAGTGTAATCGTACACAAGCACAGAACGTGGGGAACGGATGAGAAAATGGCCCAGTACAACAGACCATCAACCCTGTTCTCAAATAAGTTCATGCGCTACCTAGACGAGGCTAACCACTACTGGATGAACGAGAGTAAAAGATCAACATTAAACTGGCTATCACAATGACAAACTACGACAGACTAATAGAGCTTGGCATAGAGTGCCGCAACACCTCTGGAAATCAGAAGGTGGTGTGCCCATTCTGTTCCTCCACTAGGAAGAACAAGAGGGATCGGTCACTCTCTGTTGACGTTGTGAATGGCTTATACAATTGCCATCACTGCTCAGCAGCTGGGAGTGTTGCTGTGTACGAACCTAAGAAGGAGTACATAAAGCCAGCCCCCGAACTGCGCCAGCTTAGTCAGTCTGTTGTTGACTGGTTTGCAACAAGAGGTATCACCAGTTACACACTTCAGAGATACAAGATTACTGAAGGTGTTGACTACATGCCGCAGGTTGGAAGCGAGGTTAAGACTATACACTTTAACTACTTCTATAATGAAGAACTTCTCAACATTAAGTACCGAGATCGGGATAAAAATTTTAAGCTGGTCAGTGGCGCTGCTCTACTACCTTACGGTATTGACGTGGCTCTCGATAATTCTACCGATGTGCTGGTTATATGTGAAGGTGAGATCGATGTTCTCTCGCTTTACGAGGCTGGGATAAAGAACGCAGTATCTGTACCCAATGGAGCCAGCAAGGGCAGCCAGAAGCTGGAGTGGCTGGAAGAGTTCTACCATGTGTTTGAAGGCAAGAAGATCATCATCGCCACACACTCAAACATGTACCCAACATTCAACAGCTGAAAAGAAAGTAGCAGTAACAGTACAAATGGGAGAAGGAGATCATACTTGGATTGAAACATATGCTGTAGACAGAGCAGATTATGATAAAATGGTAGAACTTGAAACAGGCAAAAAATCAAAACCCGACCCCACACCAGCAGATTTTACAGATTTTTATAGGGAAGATGAAATTGAAGAATGGAGTGAAACCCTTCTAGATGGACTAGACGAGGATAACTTCCCAGATGTAGAAGAATTATTAAATAGTGACGAGTATACTGAAGACGAGGACTAATGGGAGGAAGGGCCAAGCCAATAACAAAAGAAATGGTTGTGAGCGCAATGGACAAAACAAAATCAGTCCGCGCTGCAGCCAGATACTTAAATTGCTCGTACATACATCTTAAAAAATACATGAAGATGTATAAGAACGAAGAAGGTATCTCATTGTTTGATGTCCATAAAAATCAATGTGGTAAAGGTATCCCTAAATTCTTATCTGATTCCCCATTCAGCAAAAAAGACCCAGCTATATTAGATGTAATTGAAGGTAGAGTAGATGCCTCTCACTTTAACCCACAGAAGTTAAAGTATAGAATGATAACAGAGGGTTATTTGAAAGAAGAATGTGTTAATTGCGGATTTCATGAAAGACGAGTTTCTGATTACAAAATCCCGCTTGTAATGAATTTTAAAGATGGCAACAAGCAACATTATGGACCAGGAAATATTGAAATGCTATGCTACAATTGCTATTTCTTAATGGTAGGAAATGTATTTTCAGATAAACAAGTTGAAGGACTAGAAGATCATAAACCAACATATAATAGTCAAGTTGACTGGGAGTTAGATGATTATACCAAACAAAGATTAATAGAATTAGGACTTGAAAAACCAAACCTATCGTGACTGGGAAAC
>OGVU01000053.1_pt1 | contig 14194 bp, 20 predicted proteins | sample 1575861 | NCBI WGS metagenome assembly OGVU01 (sample SAMN07581532, study PRJEB24739) | freshwater metagenome | place: Singapore | collected 2015-01 | reverse complement strand
GACGCAAAAAAATATGATAGTGAGATTGAGATAGTAGATCTATCCGAGGCTCAGGAGCTTATAGTCAAAGTAATTATGCAAGAAGGTGCTCTTCGATTCCAGGATCAGGTTATTGCCGTCTTGAAAGGATAAAGGACTAATTAACTTTCTAATGCGTGACCGTCATGGTACGCCTTTCGAGCACAACGGATTTACCTTTTATATCGAGGCACCAATCTTTGTGTTCCGTGAGTTTATGCGTCACAGGATTGCTTCATACAACGAAGAGTCTGGACGCTATAAAGAGTTGGCTCCTATTTTTTATGTGCCAGATGAGAACCGTAAGTTGATTCAAGTCGGTAAGCCAGGTGCTTACACTTTTGAGGATGGTAGCTATGACCAAAAGGTTATGGTGCCAGCTGAGATGAAGCGTGTCACTAAAGAGTCATACAAGGCATATCAAAGGATGCTAGAGAAAGGTGTAGCTAGAGAAGTTGCAAGAGCTGTGCTTCCTGTAAGCATTTACTCGACTATGTACGTGACAATGAATGCACGTGCTCTGATGAACTTCCTAAGTCTGAGAACTACTAGAGAAGGCACTCACTTCCCATCCTTCCCGCAGCGCGAGATCGAGATGGTAGCGGAGAAGATGGAAGAGCTATGGGCAGAAAAGATGCCTGTCACTTATGAGACCTTTAATAAGAACGGTCGAGTTGCTCCGTAATGGTTTTTAGTGTAGGCTAAAAGCCATGACAAATGAATATAGCTACGAGCTGACCGATGAAGAGCAGGAACTCTTTGACCGACGAAGCGCCAGGATAAGCAAGTACATGGCATTGGCCGTAAACGCTAAATCCGAGATGCAAAACGCCACTACTAAAGCGTTCGACGCTGGAGCAGAGTTTGGGTTTGAGCTTGGGGCTGTAGCTAAAGAAGAGGCTGTTTTGGGCCTTATTGACGAGATGTTCAGTAAGTTGACAGATGAAGAAGAAGATGCTAAATTGACTCTTGAGATCATCAAACAGATGATTCTTAGATTGGATGAGGAAGATGAGCAGTGAAGAAAACGGTTTTGAGTATGACTTCACCCCACTTAGAGGTGTGGTCCCGACCGAGCAGCTAGCCGAGATTTGGTCAAAGGCGGAGATTGCAAAGATTCTTATGAATCGAGCAACAGCGCTTGCTGAAGAAGTAAAGAACGATATCGATTTTTATCTGATGGTAAACAGAATTGGCGAAGAGTAAATTAACTACCCTAGATGGTGTTAAGTCTGGTATCTACGTTGTATATACAGAGACCAGCTCGTACATCATAAATTTCAATAAGGGAACTGCAAAACGCATTCCTGGTGGCGGTCTTGGAAAAGATCCAAATACTCAGGGTGATGTCAAGGTGTCGTTATTGCGTAAAGATAATGAATGGTTTGATGTCTTGCAGGTTGATGCAACTGTTGGACGTATTATGAATTTAACTTGCAAAGCAATTGCAGATACGGACTACACTTGGCGTAGAACAACAATTGTCAGAAAGATTGAAAAGATCGATGGACGCAAAAAAATATGATAGTGAGATTGAGATAGTAGATCTATCCGAGGCTCAGGAGCTTATAGTCAAAGTAATTATGCAAGAAGGTGCTCTTCGATTCCAGGATCAGGTTATTGCCGTCTTGAAAGAAAAAAATTTACACGAAGCAATTGAAGTTGTAAAGGCCACTGAACTTGAGCTTTAGAGAAGATAAAGAGCTAAAGCTCTATAGATTTGAGTATCTATCTGACGGCTATAGAACTGTCGACTGGGTTTGGCTAGAGGAAACTGAGCCTAAGGACTACTTAGCTAATGATGATTATGTGACTGGATTAAGCTATCGAGAAGCTACAGAAGACGAGACTGAGCTGTATAACGAAGCTTTTAGTGACGGACACGGTCTGGGTACAGTTGAATCCAACATGGCTCACTCGAATGAGGTCTACTACAGAGTGGTAACTTTCGATCCAATGGAGACAGAGAAGATATTTACCTGTGGTGAATGTAAGACTCAGGGGGTTGATTTTAAATCAAAAGTAGCCATGTTTGGCCCCTACTATATAACGAAAGAAAATGACGATATTCTTTGGTATATCTGTGTAGAATGTGCTGGTAAGTAAGGAGAATCGTGGATTTAAACGAGTTTAGGAGAATAGCGCATGAGTTCTACCAACACGGAGAAGACGTCCTCGTCAAAAAGCAGTCCGACTATGGACCGAAAAACATTGCTATGGCACCTGGTGGGGCTCTTAATGGGCTTAGGGTTCGTATGCATGATAAGTTATCTCGTATCAATCACCTAATTGACTCAGGTGCAACCCCAGAAAACGAAAGTTTGAAGGACTCTTTCTTAGATCTCGCGAACTATAGCATCATTGCAATGATGGTGATTGATGGAAAATGGCCAAGTGAATGAAGATGAGGCTGAAAAGTTTCGTCAAGAAGGCCGCGAAGAGGTCCTAGACTGGCTTGTTCGGCAAGAAATTCTGAACTATAGCATACCTGACAATGTTTACTTCAGGTGGGATTGGAAGAAAGAGTTCATGACTTATCTTCCATGGAAGAGAAAGACTGATTAAATCACCAAATTTTGTCACTGTTATTATTTACTTAACTAGTGATAGGAATAGATATGCCAAAGATTCCTCCATACTTTGCTGCTCAGATGGAAGATCAAAAGAAATGGGATGAGGGCTTTAAAGCCGGCATTGCCGAAGTGCTTAATGCTCTACAGGAGGGCTCTACTGGCTCAGATTTAGAGGGACCTACCAAAGACTGGGTTCACGAATTTAGTCAAAAAATCTCAAATAAATACCTATAAAGCTACCTACATAGGGTATTGTGTAGCTAATCAAGATTAGGAGAAGACAGCCCTTGCGAATTAACGAAAGAAGCCTGCGTCGTCTCCAAAAGCAGCGTCATCTATATGACATTCAAGCGATGATTCTTACTAACCCTCTATTTAAGAACTTAGGTAAGAGAGACCAGAAAAAGCTTGAAAAGTTAATCTATAAAGCAGAAATGACCGAAATGTTCCTTCGCGATAGGAATGTTGTTAGAATTAATCAATCTTTCGATCAGATTGTTCAGGGTGTTGCAAACATGTTGAATGATATGGTCGAAGAGCAAGAAGATGAGCGCCGTCGTCGGGAAGAAGACGACGAGTTCTAATTCTTGTGCCTATCTCCTTGTTGGTAGGTTGCGTGTAAAAAGAAAGCCCCCCGGAGGGAAGAACCGGGGGGTTTTTCTTATGTGTGAACTATTAAGCGAGACGTACTTTGTCTCCAGGCTTCAGCGCCTTGTTCTTGTTCAACGCTTGTAGGTGCTTGGTGTATTCGCTTACTCCGCGTCCTCCACCGTGCTTTCCTACGAACTTTTCAGCGATTGCCCAGTAGCTGTCGCCAGACTTAACCGTGTAGCCTGGAATTCGGGCTGCAGGAGCGGCTGGAGCGGCTTTAGGAGCTGGTTTAGCTGCAGGAGCCTTAGGTGCTGGTGCTGCCTTCTTAGGAGCTTCTGGGGCCGCCTGAGGGGCTTCTAAAGCAGTATCCTCTGCTACGTCTGCTGTTACATCGTCTGGAGTAGTCTCGTCCTTGGTTGCAAGGATGCGAGCCTTCTTGATCTGAGCCTTGGTGAACTCGATTGGCTCTAGGAAGCCCTTACCATTGTCTGACCAACCGTGGCTCTTGCCAACCCAGCACTCCCAGTGGAGGTGAACGCCAGTGGACATTCCAGAGGTTCCCATCTTTCCAAGAACAGTTCCAGCCTCGATCTTCTGGCCCTTCTTGACTTTGATTGAACCCTTTACTAGGTGAGCGTAAAGCATTGAATAGTGCTTGCCATCAATCTTTGAGGTGACCTTTACGTAGTAACCAAAGCCGCCTGGCTCACCGTCGCTACCCTTCACCTTAGATGGACCTGCGTGAGTTACAGTTCCGTCAAAAGCTGATTCAATGTAGAAAGGTCCCTTGCCGACGCCAATGATGTCGGTTCCGTTGTGGTGCTTGCGAGTCTTCTTAACTGGGTGGATTCTCCAACCCATGTGCGACGTAACCTTCCAGTCTTTACCTGGGGCTCCGTCAATTGGATATTGTGGCTGTGCCATGTGTGTTCCTTACGGGAGAGTGTTTGGTACCAGGACAATTTTATCGTATAGTGACTTCTTTGATTTTCGCCTTGGCGTATTCGTGACGGTATGAATTCTTATAAGCCTGCTGAAATCTGAGGAATTCTTGCTGTCTGCGATTGTATTCAGGGACCCTTGGATAAGGGTTTCTAGCTGAGCGTATAGGTCTTGAAGCGTAGTAATCCTTGGCAGCTTCAAATGCCAAACGCCCTAACTCTGATTCCTTGGGCTGGAAGTAGTACCTCAAATAAAGGTACAGACGGTAAAGTCCTCTCATGGGGCAATTTTACCCTAAAACAAAACCCCCGTTTTTAGGCGGGGGTTCTGTCCGATTGAAGGATGTATGAACAGCCACTTGCGTGGCGTATTTATCATATCACTCGTATCTCGGTTTAAACAGGTTTTGCACAAATTCCCAAACAAAATTTTCATACTCTGCTGGGGTCATCTTGCGTCCCATCTCTTCTTCTAACTTAAGAGCTGCAGCATTAGCTAGAGCAAACTTCTCTTCATTAGAAAGATTGATAGAGCTCAAGGTTACTCCTTGTCTTCTTTCTCATAGCGTAGTGGGAAAGTGACTACCCATACGGCTAGAGTGATAAGGATTAAGTTACCAGTTAGCTCTTTTGCTGAGCCCTCTAGTACAAGCCAGGCTACAACCATACCTAGTAGGGTCCATGCCTGATCGATTATGTCCTTAAATAAGGACTTAAGAAAGTGAACCATTTATTTTCCTTTTCTGAATTAGTTCGTCAAAGTTTTTGACTTTGGTTTCTCCCAGGTAAGACCACGCGTAGCCGGAGGCAATCATGGCTTCGTTAAAAGATGTCTTTTCTCCATCTAAGAAAAGCCATCCCAGGACTCGTCCATACTTCTCTGACGAGTCAGGTTTTTCTGTGCGAATGACAATTAGTTGTGCAGACGCAAGTCTTTGCTTTAGATAGGACTTAGATTCGAGACCAAAGTTCTTTTCCATCTTGTCTGAGGTGCGAGACTCTGGAGTATCTATTCCAGCAAGACGGACTCGCTTGGTAATTGAGATATCGAAGCCTAGATCAATGTCCACATCGATAGTGTCTCCATCAATAACGGCTAGAACTTTTTTGACTCGGTATTCGTACATTATGGTCTCCTAGCTGATACGGCTGCTGCGCTGGTAGCGGCGGCAGTTGCAGTCATTGCAACTTGGCCGACGATCACTGCGGCAACAACAACTTTTTCTGACTGCTCACGAACCTGTGGGCTCATGTCAGCTCCCGCGTTTCCGAGGAAGTTAAGGACCTCTACTGCTGCACCAAGTGCGTCACCTAGCAATGGCACTGCAGCTATGGCTTCATCAAGGACAATGTCATCCTGCTGAGCAGCAACCATCAGTGCTTCAAGAGCTTGCTCATACTCTGGTGAGCCTTGCTCTGCAGTCTCGAATACCTCAAGAGCTGCTTCCTTCAATGCTTCAGCCTGAGCTTCAGTTAGCTCGGTTGGAACAATCTCTTTCAAGTCAACTTGCATTAGAACTTCAGGAGTAATCACTTCTGGTAGGTCTTCAGGTGAAGTGATAGGCTTCTCCTGTGAAGGTTCTTCAGGTTCTGTTGGCTCCGTTGGGTCTGTTGGCTCTGGCGATGGCTCTGGCTCTGATGGTTCTACCGGTGTTGGTTCTGGGCTTGGGTCTACTGGTGTGGGCTCTGGCTCAGGTGTTGGTTCGGGAGTAGGTTCTGGTGTTGGTTCCGGAGTGGGTTCAGGACTTGGTTCTGGTTCTGGGGTTGGTGTGGGGGTTGGCTCTGGCTCTGTCGGAGTTGGCTCAGGAGTCGGAGTCGGAGTCGGAGTAGGTGTTGGAGTTGGTTCAGGCGTTGGGTTCAACGTCGGCTCAGGTTCAGGCTGTGGAGTCGGCGTGGGTGTTGGGGTCGGTTCTGGTGTGGGTGTTGGGGTTGGCGTTGGTGTCGGCGTGGGTGTTGGAGTTGGCACGACGTAAATAACTTCAGCAGTTACAGGAGCTGACTGCTGTGAGTAAACCTGCTGAGTGTCGTTGTCGGCACGAACTTTAAACGAATAAGTTGCGTTCAATCCACCAGTGGATTCAAACTGCTCTTTAGTAATCGTGTAAGAAGTTCCAAGAGCTGCAACTCCCCAACCTGGGTTGTTTCCTGTGGTCCAGAAGATTGCATATCTTTCCACAGATGTGTTCTGAGCAACTGCAGCATCCCAGGTCAGGGTTACTGATCCATCGTTGTTTGCGGTTGCTTGCAAGTTAGTTGGAGCTAGAAGAACTGGAGCGATGCTTACGTTGTTGGCAAAAGCAAACGGATGGGTGTTTGCATCGTCAACGGCTGTGATTACGTATCCTTGGTTTCCAGCATTGGTTGTGTTGTACTGGTAGTACTCGATGAAAGCTTGGCCCTTTCCATCCCAGGAGTTGCCCTGGATAGATGCACCTTGCTGGTTTGACTTTCCATCGTTCATGAAGTCATTCAGAATGATTGCTTTCTGAACAGTGTTCTTGAAGATATTGTTATGGATTACGCGGCCCTGTGGTGGGTTAGAAAAGAAGCTAGTCCAGCTGGTTGGAATCCACGAGTTGCTGTAGATAGCAACTTGGTTTCCGTCAAACACTGAGTTGGTTACTCTGTGCTTGTTGATTCCCTGCATTCTGAATCCATAAACGTTTGAGGTGAAGTTAGAGTTGTCAACTAGAACTGTGCGCTCTCCATAGATGGCTGTTGAGTTATTTACGAATGAGGTGCCAGTGATAGTGATTCGGTTATCGTAGGCAGTGTCAAGGGCGTTAGTGACTGATGGGGTTGATCCAAAGTTAGAGAAGACGCCCTGGTTGTTGTTCGTGAAAAGTGAGTTCGAAATATTGATATACGAACCACCTTCTTTGGTGGTAACGGCTGTGCCCTGTGCAATGTTGCGGAAGTGGACGTTGTTAACGTTGGCAGTTCCACGTACTACCCAAAGTGCCGAACCCTTTTGCCAGTCTGCAGCATAAGTGTTCTGAATGGTTACGTTAGATAGGTTTAGGGTTAGGGATGAACCTCTCATGTCAAACGCTGAGTAAAGAGCGTTACCATCAATGATTGCAGCTGCTCGGTTCTCTGAGGTGATAGTAACGTTCTGCGTTATTAGTGGGAGGTTCGAAGTTAGAACGATTGGCTGAGTGGTCTTGATTGTGATGACATCAAAGATTCCGCCAGCTGTAGCGTTAGCCTGAGTGATAGCCCAACGAAGAGTTCCAGCTTCAGTAGTGTCTGCAGTTGAGGTAACTTCTAGGGAAGTTGGAGGCAGAACAATTGCATTGTGTGCGTCAACAACGGCAGTTCTTGCAACGGTTGCATCGTTGATTGCAGTCATCAAAGCCGAAGTAGCAGCCGAAGCTTCTGCATTTTTAGTGTCACGAATAGACTCTAGATTGGTTAGGTAGCTTGGAGCAGAGTAAGTGTTGTAGGTTGCCTGAGCGGAAGCTAGAGCTTGAGTTGCTGCAGTTAAAGCTGCGTTAGCAGTGTTGTATGCAGGAGCTAGTGCGTCAAGTGCTGACTGCTTTGTTAAGTAGTTTTGGTAGGCAGTGTCGTTGTACGAGTTTGTGGCAAAAGTTACATTATCTAGAGCGTAGTAGTCTTGCCAAACTGGGATGTTGACAAATGCAATTTGCTTACCTGCAGGAGCATTAAAGGTAAGTCGCATGGTGTAGTTATTGGATTGATTTTCCGCATAGACACCATTGGGAATCCAAAAAGTCTGGTCAGTGTTGTCAGTGAAGTAAACGTCCATGGACCAGTTACCATTTACAGCGCCAGTAGAAACTTGGAAGGTAGATGCAGGAGCGGGTGGAACGATCTGCATAACTTTTGATGGAAACTGGAATACTAGGTTCGGAGCACTCATGTGAGTTCCACTGACAATAGAACCAATGTATATGTTTCCGTTGTTGGCAGTTGTGACTGGAGTTGTTCCGTCAATGTTGAACTGGATACCAGTATTAATTCTGTTTCCGTCAAAAGTTTCAGTAACGGTCTGGTTTACAACGGTTGATTGATAGGCAGACCATGCATCATTGCGCTGCTGTAGTGCCTGCGAGTAGCTCGGGGTCAGAGCAGTAAGCGAAGCAGAAGCTGCGTCGTAGTTTGTTTGGGCCGTTGCAAGTGCCTGCTGAGAAGTTGAGATCAGTCCTGGCACTGCTGAAACATTTGCCTGAGCTGTAGCGAGCGCCTGAGTGGCAGCAGTGTGCGTAGCTAGCGCCTGAGACGCGCTAGAAACAGCAGACGAGAATGTGTTCAAAGTCGAGGAGAACGTGGATAGTTCTGAGACTCTGTTGGGTGCGTAGGTCTGGTAGTGGCTTAGGAAGGTTGAATATCTTCCGTTGTAATAGCTCAAGTCAGACTGAAGCTGAGACACCTGCTGAGAAGGTGAAGGAGTTGAACCAAACGCGCTTAGTCCAGCAAAGAGTGGGAAGAAAAATGCTAGGGCTACTACTAGGTATGAGTTGATGAATACTTTACTTCTTAGCGTTAGGCGCATCTTCTCCTGCTTCCTTTAGACGGACAACTTGGCTGAAAATCATGTTGACTTCACTTCGGCTGATCTTTCCGTCCTCTAGGAAAGCGAGGGCTAGCTTTTCGACTACTCTGGCTACTGCTAGCAATCCACCCAGGGCAGCGCTGAGCCAAACGTCAATACCAATGATTGAGCCAGCACCAATAACTGCTAGGGCAGATGCAATGAATGTGGCGACTATGCGCCAAAAAATGTCAAGGGTTAAACCAAGCTTGCTGTTACTTGGTTTCTTGGAAGTCTTCTTGGAGCGCGAAGGGGTGACCTTCTTTGCGGCGCTCGCGGTTGTTTTCTTAGATTTTGATGCTGCGGTAGACACTTAGAGGCTCCTGTTTGGATACCTCTCCCCAGAGTTCAAGCTTAATTTTACCAGAAATTTGGTCTGCTAAGATTTTAAAAGTAGGGAAGTGACTGATAGATGTACTACGCAAGTAAGGTAAAAAGAGCAACCTTTAATCCTGAAACCATTGGAAGAGACCACAATGGTCAGGTTTATATTGCCTACTGTGATAGTCGTAGACCAAGTAACGAAGAGTTTGCTAGAGAGTCTTTCTTTTTTATTGCTCGGGGGAGCTATGAAGAAGTTGCTAAAGAAATACAAGAACTCCACCCTGAACCAGAAACTAATAAAGCACTGACTCTTTTAACGGACTATAAATTTTTGTCAGAGACCGAGCACCACAAGTATGTGATTCCTATTAGGGATGCTTACTATCACTATTTGGTGAACACCCTTACGACTATTCTGTTTATAGCTGAGAATGACCCGAAGGCTGAGTTCTACTTATTTACCGGCAACCACGGGGGGTCTGAGTGGCGGGACGTCTATATCGAGACAAGAAAGAACGTGGACTTCTTGTCCTATCTTTTAAACTTCCATGGAATCCGACACTATCTCTTGGTATCAGACATTAAGTTTGATAACCACTCTTATTTGAATAAAGAGTCTATTTTTTATCAGGAAAACTCTGGCAACCCAGAAATTGAAAAGTCAATGTTCTGTTTTGCGTATCCCGTTTATAAGTTCTCTAACGTAACAATAGTCAGAGACTATGCCATGTGCTTTGACAGAACACTCGGAGACATAGCGTACTTCATGGACAAGTACGTAAAAACTTTGGACAGAGTAAAACCAAGTGACGGTTACAAGAAAATCTATATAAGCAGAGACGGTCAGAAATCTCCTGGCAGTGCTTTCATAGATCCCGATAAGCCAGAGCTGGGCTACAAAGATGATCGAAGAATCTACAACGAAAATAAGCTCGAGGACTATTTAAAAGACAAAGGATTCTACATCCTTAAGCCAAAAAACTTTAACAACCACTTTGAGCAGTTTTCTATCTTGTCAAGTGCTTCGCTAATTGTTGGACCTACTGGCACTGGAATGATTAATAGTTTGTTTATGGATTCCGGTAAAACGGTTGTAGAGCTGAGACTAGAACAGCAAGATGTTCAGTCGGGGGCAGAGCAGCAGATAGTTCCTTACTATGGTGATTACGCTTATGCTAAGGGTCACAAGTATATTGCCTTAGATGTTTCGGACAAACAAGCAGACACTGCTATTGAAAAATTAGAAGATCTATTTAGCTTGCTTGATTTAGATGATCTTTAGTGTGAGGGAATTTAGTGTATAAAGACACAGCACTAGAAATTAATGAAGAAGGCAGCCACAACGGTGAGTTTGTAGAAGAGTGCTACTTCTTTGCGTCAGATTTAGATCCAGCAGGAATTAATGGGGAGTGGTCTAAATATTTCTACTACACAGATTCCTATCAAGATGCAAGCATAAGACTTATTGACCAGCACAATCGTGTCAAAAATCCTGGCATTAAATCCAGCATAGATTTAGTAGAAGACTCAACGTTACTGTCTAATGAGCACAAGTATGTAATCTTTGTAAGGGAGGGGTTTGGGCACTTCTTAATTAACACGCTTTGCGTTATGTTCTCTATTTACGAAGAAGATAAAGAAGCCAGCTTTGTGTTTCTAACTGGTACTGATGAATTTGACAAATTCAATACGAATAAAGTTCTAGCCTTTTTGACTGAAGTGTGTGATGCCTACAAAATACCGCACTGTATCTTGAACAGCAATAAAGTGTCTTACAGTTTGGACGGGCACGAACTTCAAACGGACTATTTAATCTATAGAGCTAAAAACATAACTTTAGTCAATGGGGACTTGACTACAAAAGATTTTAGTCTTAAGGATATAAAGACCTACATAGATAAGTACATAGTTCAATTGTTTGGAGGCTACCAAGCGCCAACAAGAAGAATTTACATTACAAGAAATAATTACAACTCCAACCCGGAGCCTTATTATTTGGACAAAGACTTTGGGATTGTTGGGTACAAATCTGTTTGGGACAGAATCTATGACGAGAACTTAGTAGAAAAACATCTCGCAAGTTATGGGTTTGAGTCGGTACAAGTCGAAAGCATGAACTCAATAAAAGATCAAATAAAACTTATGATGTCTACCGCAGTTCTAGTATCACCTTCTGGTACTGGACTCACTAACTGCCTGTTCATGCCAGACAATGGACTTATGGTTGAGCTTCGAGTTGAGATTGGATCTCGGGGTGGAAGCCATAGACTGACCAAAGAGTATTTTGACTTTAGTGCTGCTAAGCAGCATATGTACCTGGCCATAGACGTCCAGGACAAACAGGGGACAACAGCAGTTAAAAAGCTAGATAGGTTCTTTAAGCTTTTTGACATAGAAAAACTTTAGGGTTGCACTACTTGACAAAGTATGGTACACCTTGTACCCTGACTAAGTAACGCCAAAGAAAGGTAAGTAGTGGCACGAGGAAAGAACAAGGCAGTAGCCGAAAGGCGGAAGGCCGCACTATCTGAGATTGGGACGATTGACACTCTCAGGCTAAGGGTAAAGAACTTAGAAGAAGAGCTGGCAGAAGCTAAGCAACGCTATGACGCCAGTATCGAAGCAAAGAATGACAACATCCGAGAGCTGAGCAGAAAGCTCAAGGAGAACACAACTGACGAGCTAGAAGAGGCTAAGGCTTTAATCTCTAAGCTAAAGGAAGACTTAGGCACTTCTAGAAAAGATGAGGCCCTAATCCGAAAGAGGTGGGTTCGTCTGGTAGACGTTATTGTCGAGCACTATGAGTCGGTACATCGCATGGACAGAGTAGAAGTATTGGCATCTTTGATTGGTATTGAAGATGGTCAAAACAATGCTGTGGGCGATGGTCCTTTGGTAGCGCCAACTGACTTGATAGATAAGCTGAACAAGGGTAAGCTTACAGAGCAGCAAGTAAAAATCATGTCTAAGAAGCGTAGAGGACTCATCTAATGAAGATGCACCATCGCGTCCCTGTTGACAAGATCTCTTACAACATGACAGGAAAGCTGGACCCGGACTACGAAGCTGAAGTAGAACGTTCTACTAAGAAGCTGGAAAAAGAGTGGCAGAAGGCTCAGAAGAGATTAGAGTCTGCCAAGATTGCTGCAGAAAATGCTAGGCTTCGTGCAGAGTATGTGGAACGGCAAAAGGCTGAAAAGCTAGAGCGTCAAGCTGCTGAGAGGGAGTACAAACTAGCCCTTGAGTTATTGGCTGAGCGTGAAGAAGAATTGCGTGAGCTAGAGGTCATGATGACTTCATCCCCCGCTGGTTCACAAAATAGAGGAAAGAAATCATATAGACCTGTCCCTACCAAGGACCGGAGAAGAAAGTAGTTGACATGGAAGTTACATTTATCTGGAGCTGGTTCTCCTTTTGGATTGGCTTTGCCTCTGTGTTTATTGGTGGCTTTGCTTTGGCTGTAGTGTTCGCACTTATCAACGCCATCAAGCAAGCTGGCACTAAGCGCAGATTGCCTGCTGGTTCGTTGGACGACTTTATCTCCCTTCGTAAAAATAAGTAGTTAAAAGCTGCTGGTAGACTTAGGCCATGGAGTACTTATTCCTTGGCCTATTAGTCTTTGGTGGGTGGAGCCTTACTTTGTGGGGGCTCTATTGGTTTGTGCTTAGGAAGTTACTTCGTCTAACGGATGAGCTAACTCCTCAGCAACGGATAGATCTTTTTAAAACTCGAAGACAGCGCAACTTGAAGTAGAACAGTTGGAGTAGATGTGGAAGCTTCAACTAGGACAATCGAGTATGACTTTAAAAAGCATCTAATAGCTGACTCCGAATATGTGATTCAACGCAGGGGTTCCGGAGCAAGTTTCTATACAGCTCAATACTTCGAACTTATGAAAAGGAAGTATAGAGACGAGACAGGTGACTTCGACACAAAAATCGTAAAAGAAATAGACTACGAGTTAGATACAGATCAGTTAAAGATTTTGGTCCACTTCTCGAACAGGATCTACCACTTCATTGTTGACACCCTATCTTTGGTCATGAAGATTAAATCTTTGTATCCAGATATTAAGATTGTACTTTTTACGACAGAGCCACTAAGAAAGGTCGAGTCCAGTACTTTTTACAAGACCTTGATAGAAGTTTTTAAATACTTAGATATTGACTACTTTGTTGCAGAGGACTCTGAAAACGACAACTGCTCCAAAGTCTACAAAATTAAAAACTTTATAACTACAGATAGCAGGTGGTTCGACTACCACAGGGCATTAACTCTTTTAGATGTAGAAGCTGCTGTTTCTTGTTTGAAAGATTTATATCTGATTAAACCTTGCGCCGAACCTTTTAGGAAGGTTTATCTAAAAAGACTTCCTGCAGATGAAGTCATTGGCAGTATCTATACCGGAGATGGTAGCTACTCAAATGACTTGAGAATGTATGACGAAGACGAATTGACTGACCACTTTTTAGCTAACGGCTACGAGATTGTAACGCCTGAAGATAAGTTCGCGACTTTAGCAGAGCAAATAAACTACATGTCGGAAGTTAGCGACCTGGCGGCTATTAGTAGCTCGGGACTTATTAACTGTCTATTTATGCAACCAGGTCAAAGAGTAATAGAGATTTTGGCAGAGATTGTAAACATCGACTACTTAAGGGAAGATGGGCTGCTGGCTACTACTCAAAGATTACCTATGGAGTACTACCCCCTAAGCTTTTTACTGGGACATTCCCATATAATGATTTCTACGAAACGAAATGCTATCGATGCGATTTATGGGTTAGAAAGTTTAAATGGGATATAGAACAACAAAAATATTAAGCGGAAAAGTTCCACCAGAGCATCTGAGTATCGATACTTCTATCTATGGTGGCAATGAGTTTTACTTCACTTTTTGTGAGTTATTTAGAACTATCGATGGTGAAACTAATAGGGATGAACATATGTTTGTCCACGGGTGGGAGTTTCAACACGTATACGGAAGATTGTATTCTGTAAGCACTGAAAACCTAAAGCATGTTGCTGTACTAAGGGAAGACTTTCCCGGTCTAACTTCTGAAAATAGAAAATACGTATTTCAACTAAGACCAGAGTTTTACCACTTCTTCCTTGACAACCTTGTCTACGTATTTAAGATCCACGAAGCCTACCCAGATGCTGAGTTCTACTTTGGTTTTACATATAACGGA
>OGVU01000052.1_pt1 | contig 14324 bp, 26 predicted proteins | sample 1575861 | NCBI WGS metagenome assembly OGVU01 (sample SAMN07581532, study PRJEB24739) | freshwater metagenome | place: Singapore | collected 2015-01 | reverse complement strand
TTTTTCCAAACACCAATCAATTAACTCTTTGAAGTATTGCTCAGTGTCATAGGGTAAACCGAGAATAAAACCAGCTTCAATATTAACGGTGTTACCCCATTGTTCTTTTAGCCAGTATAGACGCTCTTTAACTTTTTCTACACGCAAACCTTTACCGACTGCAGTTGCAGACTTTTGGTTCAGGCTTTCAATACCGAAGAAGTTACCAATCAAACCCATTTCTTTTAGCAATTGAGCCTGATGGGGGAAACGATTAATTAAATCCAGACGAAGGAATGATGAAAACTTTAAATCAAACGGTAGGTCTTGAAAGACTTTATGTAACGCTTCAAGTTTATCATTATCGTCGTTGAAAGTATCATCGGTGAAGAAATATGATTCAGTACCATGCGTTTCCCAATTCTTAATCATCTCATCTTTGATTTGATTAGGGTCGCGAAGGTATGTACCTTTCTTTTTACCAGTCAAGGGGTAATCGCAGAACTTACATTTGAAAATACACCCACGTGCCAACTCCATCGGCAAACCTTCACCTTTGGTTACTGGATAATTCCACCAACGAGTTGTGATGTTATTGATACTTGGTTCAGGATACTTGAACGAGTCTATCTGTTTACCTGAAAGATGTTCAAACGACTCTTTCTTACCAGCAAGAGTGTCAGTTATGTCAATTATCGCAGTATCAGCGTTACCTGTAACATAGTAATCAACATTCTTATCAACATCATACAAAGCGAAGTATGGAGCACGGGCACCACCATACAATATCTTAGCCTTTGGCGCCAAGAATTTGACTAGGTTTAGAATAAATTTAACATCGCTGTATTCTGTATAATACATTGAATGTAGATCATCGCTGGCAGTATTAGCGTTTGTATACTTCTTCTGCTTATTCCAAAAGAATGAAGAAGAGAAACCAAACCATAGAGTGTCTGGTCCAATATGCTTAGATAAGATTTCTGATGCTTCTTGAGGGGTGAACTCTTCGATGAAATCTAAAACGAATGTAGAGTAGCCAGCGTCTTCTAAAGCAGAAGCTAGTCTATATGGACCAAGAGTGCGCTTGACTTTACACCACTCTTCAGGACTCCACGTTCCACCAGATACAATTACACAATTAGCCAAAATATCCTACTCCCTGACCAACCGTCAACCAACTATTCATCTGGAATGTTGGCATAGAACCTTCGGAAAGGTCTTTCTCTGTTAACGGTCTTTCGTTAATAATATCTCTCATCTTTAATAAGAACTCTGGTGTTGAATTCTTTTGAGTAAAGGTTTTCCAGAACTCACTGTCATTTCGCTTAGTCAGGTAATGTAGGTGTAAGAATACCATCAAGTGATCATTCATTTGATGTACTGCTTCGTTGTAATATGGTAATGCACGTTCACCGTCTCTGATATAGCGAGGTAATACTTGCATAAGTGCTTGTAAAGATTGAACTTGAATCCAAATAGAAGTGGCTTCCATCGGTTCAGTAAAGCCAGCAGACAAACCAATCGCTACACAGTTCTTAACCCAAGTCTTTTCATAACACCCTGGTCGGTAATCAAACTTAGTTGGAATAGTGACTTCACCAAACATACTTTGAATTTCTTCAATAGCTTCTTCGTCTGTACAAAAGTCGCTATCAAATACATAACCACAACCGAAACGACCTTGAATTGGAATCTTCCACACCCAACCATTCTTCATAGCGATTGCACCAGTATAGTCTTGCGTATCAGAGTCATCGCGTGGAATGAAGAAAGGGATAGCACGTTTAGCTGGCAAGTGCGCTTGGTACGACTTCCAAGGTACATTATACAAGTTTCCAATGACTGCTCTGCGTAAACCAGAACAATCAATGAGGAAGTCAACGTCTACTTCTTTTCCAGACTCTAGTGAAAGTGATTTTACTGAATTGTCTTGTTTCTGATTAACCTTAATCACTTTATCGTCAATGTACGTGACACCTCTAGAAACGGCAACTGAACGTAGATATTCAGCTAACAATCTAGCATCAAAGTGAAGAGCGTGTTTGTTATCCCAGAAAGGATGATCGTAATCTTTACCATCACCATTCCAGTTAGTAAATTTAATAGAACGTTTATAGGTTGCTTTACAGTTATCAAAAAGGTCTTGCTCTTTGATATCAAGACGTTCAAGCATATCCATGAAGTGGGGAGTGGTTCCCTCACCTGCACCAAGAATACCAATCTCTGAACTGGCAACAACTGTCACCTCAGAGTAAGGCATAAACTTATTCAAATTTAAAGCAGCGAGCCAACCAGCTGTCCCGCCACCGTACACTACAAATTTATACATAATTATCCAAATAGCCTTGCGCTGTTTTCTTCTCTAATTTTAACTTGTTCTTCTAGACGAACCTTTTGGTCATCAAACTCTGCAGGATTATCCCAAATATTCTTAGGGCAATACATGTTGATGTGAGGTTCATGCTGAGCAGTTTTAATATCAATCTGGCAATAGAACTGTAGAGCCTCTGTACAGTAAGCCTCAGCTTGCATTTCATAATTGATAATCTTACGAACTTTAACGTTTGTTACATGATCAACTGAAGCATAAACTTCAGCCAGCTTTTTAGCGTTTTCAGGCAACTCAGTTTCTTCAATCTTCAGCGTACCTTTTAATCGTACAAAACGATTCTCCGATACTCTATAAAAGAACATCTGAGTTTTGATTTCTTTAGAATCCATGAAATCAAACCAGTCAGTAATATGCTGAGCAGCGTCAGGTGTAAATGGGTTATTCGCCCAATAGTCATTAGGAATCACTAAGGCAATAGACTTATCGCCACGTTCGATATTGAACACGATAGATGGCTCATCGCCAACTTGTGTTACAACATCGAAGTCTGGTTCATTACAATACACGAGGGTTACACCCTGAATGCCTTTTAATGCTTCAACTTGATCGTGTAGTGTTAACATTTATTTCTCCAAACGAGTTTGACCGTAAACCTCAACTTCATCAATTTTACCCACAATCTCAGCAACAACCTTGATTGGAATAATTTTCTGTTTTGGTTTTTCTTCGTGTTTTAAAATCGTACCCCAAATATCTTGGCGGTGCGGTGGTAGTTCTTTAGAATTGATTGCAATTGGAATATAACCGCCAGTGATGTCAGTTAGTACTGCTGCGAAAAGAGCGATGTTATCAGAGTATGCGTTATCGCAAGTTACATCCCAGTATTTACCGTCAAGGTACATACAAGAACCTTTACATAGGTGTAGGACTGGACACTTAACGCAAACATCTCTATTCATCCAATGAGTGGCAGACTTCAAAGAAACGTTTTCATAATCATCCAAGTTACCACCAAGGTGTGATTCACCGTTCTTACTTGTTTCCATAATAGAAACGTTCTGACATGTAACAACGTTACCTTTTAAGTCGATAGCAATAGTATGTTCATCTTCCATACCACACTTTTGACCAACATACTTTGATTCAACGTGAGCCATAACGCTTCGGTAGAATCTATCAATCTTTTCTAGCGTGTTGCCAAAGTTTAATGTATGACCATAGTCTAGAATATCGTTAAATGAAGATCTACGATACTCAAAGTGTTCTTGATATGTCTGTAAAGAGTTTTCGATAGCAGCATCATCATAAGCATCAACGAAATTACCTTCGCCAATACGAACGTCTTCTTTACCAGTGATGTTTACAAAGAAGTCGCGGATTTCTTTTCTGCTAGTATTTCTACGGTTCATCATCGTATTAAAGCTGATACGATTTTGCTCATGCATGATGTTGTAGAACTCTAAAATAATTGCTTTCTTTTCTGGATCATCAAATGGGTCTGGACCACGAACGTGTTGACCAGGACCATCGTGGCTGATACCAATATTGAAGTTCATGTAATATAACCAAGAGCAAATTTCTCTAGTCAACAATGAACCGTTGGTAACCATGCTGAACACTGGTTTATTTTCCCAGTGACTGAACTTTTCTTTTATTGCTTCTGTTAATGGCTTCAACGTCTTCCAGTAAACCAAAGGTTCACCACCCCAGAACTCAAACTTCAAACCGATGTCTTCTCTGAAATTGAGTACATCAAGTTTAGCCAAGAAAGATTCAATATCCTTCTTAGAAGTTTCTGGTGGACGCTCAACAAAACGTTGTGAACAATAGTCGCAAGTGTAGTTACAAGAAAGACCAAGTTGAATCTTAATTGTGCTGATATTAGTAGACTTCTTTAGAGGATCATCTTTAGAGAAAGGTTTAGTCTCACGCATCTGAGGTTTTTCAATTCTAGGGAATTCGAAAACCCTCTCGTCGTCTCTAAGGACGTTTGTTTCGTTATCGTAGTAGAACTTTTTATTACCATGTTCAGGGTGAGATGATATAATTTCAAAAATCATAATTTACCTTTATTTTACCAGCATGCACAAGCGCATACGAAGCAGTCGCAGTTACAGTTATAAGAACGAGTATTTTGAGTACAGTTATATGATGGTTTCGATGCAGAGTTACAATTAGCTTGTAACCATTCTCTAGTATCGCAATTTGCGCAATCAATAGCGTTGCAATTCAAACAGTTAGGGCAATTGATATTACCACAGTTACAATCAGTAACTGTACAGTTACCATTGTTACAGTTGCCATCCATATATCTGATATATGTGGCTTTATCGTGAGCGGAGTTCATATCTGAAGCTCCACCCTTCATGTTGTTTCTCAACCAGTTAAGGTTGTTACCATAACCGATATTATCACCGTCATTAGCGATGATATCACTAATTCCTATTTGTCCAGATGCAGGGGTTGTCATTTCTTGACCTCGTTTAGTCTATATCTCAAGTATTTATAGCGTTATGAATATTAATCGCTATGCTGACCCTCTCTTCACCAGAGTTGTTCGGGTCTACTGCATGCAAGAGATATCCTGGGAATATTACAAGTTTCCCCTCCTTCGGATTAACACGCTTATATTTGGCTCCGTCGAATCCGTCTTTAGATTCCCAATCCCAATTAACACTACCTCTAGGATCTACTAGAAGAAGGTCTCCGCTGTTTTCTGGTGCTTTTACATAATAGACGCAAGCTACAATAACTCCACCATGGTCGTGGAGATGGAGCATTTCACCACGTTTATGGGTTTGTACCCAGCCGTTATAAACAACTGGATTATAAGGATAGTATGATGGGAAATAACCCTTGACTGTATTATCAAGGGCTTCTAAAATTGTAGTCTTAAGTGGATCAAGAGAAGGAATATTCTCGTTCCAGATATTGTACGACTTCTTTCCAAATGATTTTAAATCATATAGAAGTTTAGCATTATATTCTGGAGTAAGGTCAGTATCAATTTCCCATACAGGTGTGACCCACCATTCGTTCTTTTTATATTCCATATTTTTGGAGATACATCATACGTGAACGACGGAAACCCGCAATCCAAGCATCACGCTGTTCAATAAAGACACGTGGTTCATCATCATCAATAGCCATAAGAATGACCAAACGACCGATTGGAATACCTGTACGTTCTTCAAACATTACAGCATAAGCTGCAGTTTGTTCAAAGTAGTTATGGATGTCATCACGTTCTTTAACACGAGAAGATGTCTTAAAGTCAATGACGGATAACTTACCATCAAACTCGCCAATACAGTCAACTGTACCAGCAGCTTTCAGGAAGTCTGAGTATAATGGCGTTTCAAGGCAGTGAACATTATCAATACGGTCAACCAACTTACGCATGGAAGTCCACATCTCAATATCGAACATATCAATATTAAGTTCATTACCTAAAAGATAATTTTCGCAAAGAGAGTGTACACGAGTTCCACGGTCAAGCGCACGTTGAGTAATACGGTTGGCTTCATCTACGCCAACTCGGCGTTCCCAAGCAGCACGATCAAATGTGCTTGTTACTCCAGTAATAGAAGTGACTGAAGGATAACTATTACCTTCTGGTGTAACGTAAACACGTCGACCGTCAGCATTAGTTATCCTTTCTAACTTCGCAATATCATGATGTATAAATGTTTTCATTATTTTTCTACATAATCCTCATAACGTAGTTTGGCGAGGATATAATCTTTCACTAAAGATGAACGAACAATATCGTCAGGTGTAAATTCGATCTTTGTAAATGCTTTCATATGTTGAGCAATTTCAAAGAACTTAAGAATACCAGACATGTCATTCTTTTTCTTATTCAAATCAGTTTGACGATAGTCACCACACCAAATAATCTTGGAGCGATAACCAACACGGGTCATAACTGTGTCAATTTCTTCATAGGTAAGGTTTTGCATTTCGTCAACGATGATGATAGCATCATCGAAGGACATCCCACGGATGAACGATGTAGAAATAAATTCAATGTGGTGTTGCTCTTCCAACCGTTGGTAGGCGTCAGGTCTTCCAAAGAGAGTTGTACAGATTTGCTGGTATGGCTGTCTGTAGATTTCTGTCTTTTCATTTAAGTCTCCTGGTAAATGTCCAACTTCGCGAGACGGTACTGCTGAACGAACGATAATAATTTTATTAAACGGATTGCTCTTATCAAGAACTTCTTCAAGTGCCTTATATAAAGCAATGAAGGTTTTACCTGTACCTGCTACACCGTGTAATGCGATAAAATAATCTTGACGCTTATATGCATCATAAAACTGCTTTTGATGGGCAGTTAGTGGATCAAAAGTTTTTAAGTCGTCAATCCTGATTTTCAAAGAGTTATTTACTTTAACGTCTTTTGGTTTTTCACTTGTATCATTATCTAGAAGTTTTGCTCTGGTCTTTGTTGCCATGCACACCCCTTATTATAGTTGAGAAGATCCGCTATTTTTCATGCCTCCTGGCACTCGTTCGTTAATTTTCTGTAACACCTCCTTAAAGCCTGAGTCTTTTTTAATGATGATGTGATCACCAGTGAACGCTGGTGCGCTCGTCATCGTTTGTTCTAGATGGGGGTTGTCAATTAGATACTGCTCTTTAGCAGACATTTTCATAAAGACTTCGGTGACTTCACCTGTCTCTTTGTTTCGAAATTCATATGTTGGCATTATAACTCCTTACAAATGTATTTAGTGTGCCCAATCAGGGGTTTCACGATTTTTCCACTTTAACATTTGAGATTTTGCACCAAGGATATAAGCACGATATGACTTGACAGTATAATCAGGTTCGCTACGGTCAAACTTATATTCGTCAGGCATTGCACGCCATGGAGCAGAGAAACCTTCAGTGGTGGAGATATTAGTTGGAGGGAAACGTAGATGTTTCGCTAAACGCATGGATGCGTGAATCTTACCATAGCGATAATGGTATTCACGCATCAACTCAATCCATAACTTGAACAGATGTTGATAGTTCGCTAGGGAATGACGCACCCACTTAGCACTTGGATGGTTGAGATGAGTAGCAGAATACAAAACGTCATTGCGCTCGTCAGGTAAAATGTATGATGTTTTCTTTCGTCCACGATCAGACAAACCAACAGACATAGTACCATCAAGTACACGGTGAGCGGTAGATAATAGTTGAGCATATTCTAAAATCATTTTAACCACGTGTTTGTCAACGTGTTGTTGCGCACACGTGGCTGGATCAGGGTGAACGTAAAAGATATTCATAATATAATTATACCCTAATTTTCAATTAAAGTCAAACAGGTGGAATAATACCACCATCAGCGTCAATCTTAATACGTGGAACGTCGTGCCAAAATTGTTTTACAGTACCAGAACCATATTCATCATGTTCCCAAATTTGCATTTGTAAAAATACCTTTGCAATCTTACCATCATGACCATAATGCTCGGCTACACGAAACTCGTATGATACAGGTTTCACAAATGGAGCATATTGTTGTGGTAATGTCTGCACTGGCAACATCATTTGTTTTGTAGTTAATTGCATTACAACATCCTGAATAAACCGACCATATCAATTGTGGTCAAGAGCAAGTAGTTAGCCAGCATCCCAAAAGATTTCCTAGAGAAAGCAGCCCAAGCGTACATAGCACAACCGCTGATCCAAACAGGATACAAGTAAATAAGAGGCGGATTAGGGACGGTGATCGCCATAGTGAGACTGCACCCAATACTAAAAAGCCAAGCACAAAGCTCGACAATAAAACGTAAACGGTTGGAAGTAAAGTCATCTTTGATCCATTTTAAAGTAGGTTGAAATAAGTCAAGCATCTAAAGCCCTCAATTGAAGAATTGTAGAGTCAAGTAGACGAATAGTATTACTAGAGTTGGTATGAAGAATACCGTGACCGCCAGCCTCAGTAAAAGGAGAAACACAGCCAACACTATCATCAATAAGAATAGATCGAGGAGTAGCATATTGGGCTTTCTCTTGTTTGTTATGAACGAAGTTGGCTTTCCATGGGAGATTCTTAGCAGCGAGCCATTGAAGTTTTTGATTCTTGGCAGCTTGCGCTTGGAATGGGTCATGAGTACCCATTGATGTCAAAATCTCGATAGTAACACCTTGCAACCTAGAAACGTGGTTCAAGAGTTCTTGAGTGTCTGGAAGGAAATCCAGCTTAGTAAAAATCTGATGGTCAAGAACCGCTGAACGAAACTTCTTACGATCTTCTTTCAGCGGGTCAATCTTAGTGTATTCTTTGTTAAAATCAGCGAGGACACCATCCATGTCCAAATAAAGCATAATCATAATTTCTCCTTATACAACTATTATACCTGAACATGGAATAAAAGTCAAGCAACAAATTGTTTAAAGTTAGGTTCTTGCCAGCCTTCTGGTTTCAAGATCTTACCGTCTTCGCGACGACGAACTAGACCAGTCTCAGGGTCAATCTTGGAAAGGTTAGATTTGGCACCTTCAACCCAAGCTGCATCTAAATCCCAACCACGTGAACGGGCATATCCAACGATAACCCAAATCATATCAAAGCAAGCATCAAGACGCTCAGTATCATCATTGGCTTCATCAGCTTCCCAAAACTCTTCAATTTCTTCCTTAATCAATTTCTTGTAAAGATCGGAAGTTGCGTTCTCAGGGACAGTAAATGGCGGAGGGTTTTGACCAACTGCGTTAAGGAATCGTTCTACATCGTTAAATGGGTTCATTTGTTTCTTTCTGTATCAAAGTAGTGTTTTGATTTGCTAGATGCAATATCTTGCTCATCGTATAATTCTAAACCAGAAAAATCTGGTTGCGGTTTCCATTCATCGTCGTGTGGTACAATATCTAATACACCATCGACGACATATCCTGCTCCACGAAGGAACAACTCAAAGTTTTCTAGAACGTCGTTCAATGACTCAGCTCTAAACTCTTGAGTGATAACATGTTCATCAACGAAACTATTAGAATGATCGCAAGTAAATTTAAATTTTGGCATCAATCATGCTCCTCAAGTTGCCATACTAAACGACTGACACGCTTTTTCAAACGTTCAACCTCTTGTTCGAGTTGAGAACACTTTTTCATGTAAAACTCCAAAGCGTCCTCTTGCTCTTTTTCTAATTTCTCGTTGGGATTGTATTTTAAGTTCATACTTCAACGTATTTTAGTTCAAACGTGTCAGCCGTCTTATCCCAACCAGCATAACCACGTGGGTTACAGAATACACGGGTCTCTCCGATCATGTAATCCATGTTTTCATGAGTATGACCATGAGTCCATAGCACAATCTGAGGGTGATCCATGATAAATTCATCAAGACTTGAGTGGTAACCACCGTTCATCACAGTGTCGTGTCTGTAATGTTCAGCGCAAGACTGTAAAGAAGGTGTATGATGACCAACTACAACGATTTTCTCGTGAGGTTTAGCCTCAGAAATTACAAATTTGATGTACTCAAGGCACTTTTTGTGTTCTTCAACCGCATCCTCGGGGCAAAATACAGCTTCACGTGTCTTAAAAACGGTCTTAAAACGCTTTTCATGAGGTAAAGCCAAGAATTCTTCATCGGTCATACCAACTTCTTTGTCGATAGGTACATCGGCACGGTAATTTACAACACGATTTGAGTTTTTCACGACTCTAAAATCGTTCATAGCCTGTTTGATGTGGTATAAGGTAAGCGGATCTTCCTTATTCATGTCAGTCCAAAGGGTTGAACCAACGAATTTGTAGTCGCCAAGCTGAAAAACCTCACGATCAAGGATATGAAGGTTAGTGTGATGTGCTAATTTGCGCTTCAAGTCGCTCAAAGTGTACTTGAAGTCACCGTGATAGTGCTCGTGATTGCCTGCAACGTAAACAACGTGAGGAAACTGGAAGCAACAACGCTTGAAAAAGTCTTGAAAACGCTGAGAACGTGCTCTAGCGAAACCCATTTCTTCTTGACGACGGTCATAGATGTCTAAATCCGCTGCCACAATGATGTCGCCAGAGAGTACCAACACATCGGCACCCTCTTCGTTCTTTAAATTGATATCTTGAAACTCAAGATGTAGGTCACTGCAGACTGCTACTTTCATTTTCTTTTCTCTCTTTGTAATATTTGTACATTTTAACTTGCATTGCGAACTGCTTTGGATACACCTCGAAATTAGCAAGGTCTTTCCCATAATGCTCTTTTAGCTCGTTATAGAACTCTTCTACTTCTTTATTAGTCATATTATACCCCACGCAAAGCTGCGGGTCAAATCTAATTTCTTCGTCTCGGGGTCCCGAAAATTTTTACCAGTTCTCAAAATCAGTAATAACTCGAGAAACCGTAACACGCTCTCCATTAACCTCGACATGGTGCAGTCGAGCAGTAATCGTAGTACCAATCCCAGAAGAGGAATCAGCTTCTACCTCAACAATTTCAGCCTCTGGAAACTTAGCGATAAAAGCCAAAATATCCTCTAGATCTTCTTTATGCAAATACATTATTTCTTCTTCCCATAAAACCAACCTTTACCCCAACCACTATGGTGACCCTCGTCACGAATGACACCGTGCCATAGGATCTTCCAACAAATCTCAGTTTGTTCTTTAAACTTCTTCCAATAATACTTTCTATAATTCATATTAACCACCGTAATACTTAATGAGAGTTTCCAAAGATGGAATGAGTTTAGTCATACTCTCGTGATAATCCTCTGGATGCATATAATGACCTTCTTCCACATGCATCCGAACTTCCTCTTTAAGGTAACTCAGCTGGCTCTTTAAAGAACAAACAGTGATACGATCAGCTGTCTCAAAATCAATCTCCAAACCTCTTCCCATATTAACCTCTATAATGAACCAAAGTAATTAGTGCTGAGAACTCTCCGTGGGTAAGGGAAAATTGCTTATCACCTGCAACCACGTCGAAACCTTCTCCATTATGCCACTCAGTAAGCTCCATAAAATCGTGCTCTTTTGCTAGGTGGTCATAATCCTTTAGATTAACCATTCTAGACTCTCGCTTATACTGTTGCATGATTAATTACTCATCATTCTTGTACAATTCTTCCCACAACTCTCTGTATAGGAAGTATTCGCTCTCCCATCGCACTTAGTGAAATATACAGTTCTATCGTCGTAAAATCTATAGACCGTGCAGCCGTCTACCTCAAATAAACGCTGAACCTGAAAATCTCCAACATGTCTGGAGGACTCGGGATTCTTCTGGCATGCCGATAGGAATAATACAGAGAGGATTAGTAGGTATTTCATAATGAACCTTTTTAGTGAAAATTTTTCTACGGGAAATTTTTTGGAGAATTTGAAATGGAAACTTTGGAGATATTTCTAGATTGCGAAGGAAATGCTGATGGGGCTGTAAGCCCGTTTTGGGTGTCTAAAAAGGGGACCCTGAAATCTATTTTTACGGATCGACCCCTACCCGCATACCGCCAAGGGGAGCACCCACGACGCCCGATATAACTCACATTTACACCCCGACGCATACCGCACCCCATAGGGGCAGGACGACGCATCTAACTCATCATTCCAGTCCTGCAGGCACTCGGTTCATAGCACTTACACCAGATGCAGCAATCGCCAATCCAACTGCAGCAATAGCGACACAACCTAACAGTTGCGCATCGGTTGCAGTATCAATACCACCAACAGCACCCATAGTCAACAGCAAACCGAACAGAAAACGAATAGAACCACGCATATCAATCTCCTTTAGAGTATTATAACCGATTTGGGAATTAAAGTCAAACAAAGTCGTAGAAGGTTTCTTCCATACCACTCTTGCCGAAGCAGATACCAGCAGTGACGTTGGCAGCGAGGGCATTGTAGATACGAGTGGCCAAGGCACTATCCTGGGTCTTCACGTACAGAGTACCAGCGAAGAAGTAGGCAGTGGCTTGGGTCTGGTTTCCAACAATCTTCAGAACACGGGCTTCAAAACTCATATCAATCTCCTTATCCAATAGAAGTATTATGCAGCATTATTGAATAAGAGTCAAGTGGTTTATGGAAAAACCCTCCCGAGTGAAGGGTTATTTCTGGCGATAGACCTTGGCGTCGGTCACGAAGGGTTTCAGCTCTTTCTCGACTTGTTTCACTACCGCCTGCGACTTACCTGCAAGCACCAAAAGCATTTGTTCGAATGTCATATTTTCTCCTTGACTTTTATTGACAAATCATATACTCAACCATGTCGCGATAATCCTTGGGATTTGCGGCACGGACTTTACACACACTGATCAGGGTACGGAGCGAGATCTCTTTCGCTTCGTCCTTGAGCTCACGGATAAGGGTCAAAGCGTCTTGCTTGACTTTATTGTCGTATTCAGGCATAAAGGTTTCGCACTTGGCGATGAACTCCATGCGGTCGATCTTTTGAGCCGAAGTCATGGACAAGTCAATCAGCATAGAACGCGAACGGATCGCTTGGTCGATGCTATCTTGAGTCATGTTGGAGATGAAAATAACACGACCTTCAAAGTTGAACGAACGAGGCAGATCTTCGTCGCGGAGGTCAGCATTCCAGCTGATCACTCGCTTACCGTAGGAATCCAACGCACCTTTGAGCAGGTTCAGAGCAACTGGGTCTTTGAGCACAGCGTCGCAGTCGTCGAACACGATAATGGCTTTGTTGTTCTCGAACAGGGTACGGTACAAGCCCTTGGCAGTGGAGTAACCCTTGACCATAGTGAAGGTCTTGCGAGTGTTGATCACTTGACCAACTTGGAACTCACCGAGGTCAGTGATGTCTTTGTAACCATTGGCTTCGAGAGTTTTGGTGACCGTATAGGTTTTGCCCAAGCCACCTTCACCAGTGATCACAGCAGAGGGTTGAACACCAGCAGCAACCATGTTCACAAGTTTCTCCACGAATTGGAATCGGGTATTAATACCAAACTTCGCATCACGCTCAGCTGCCTTGGCGATGGCACCGTCAAAGTCAACCTTGGTACCAGAGAGAGCAGCAACTTTCTCTTCCACGTGTTTACGTTCTTTGGAACGCTTCACAACTTTGCCATTAACATAACCAACAAACTTACCAGAAGCAGCGTCAAACGAGATACGAGCAGTCATTATTTTTCCTCTTTCAATCAATCAATATAAGAATTATGCCTGAGATTGGAATTTCAGTCAAGCACTTCCTGCAATCCCAGGTCAGCAGCAGGGTTATCCCACTGCTTGACTTTAATGAGGAAATCGGTTACGCCTGCGACTCACCACCAGCTGTCGTAGTAGACGTCCATCCCATCAGCCATCTGCTCTCGGGCATCGGCGATGAACTTTTTGGTGGCTTCAACGTCTTCGGGGTAAACCTTCTGCTCACCGAAGAAGAAACCTTCCACTGGAGTCAGACCACGACCAAGGTCACGCTCAAGGTCATCAAGATCCTTGGGTGTTAGTTGCAAAGGGACACAATTGAACGTTTCAGTTCCACCTTGCTTACGATACAGATCTTCCATCCAACCGTGAAGGGCATTAAACTTGCGCCAGTAAGCCAACTCTTGCTTACCTACAACCCCATCTTCAACATCCAAGTCAGCACCTTGAGGCACTGCGAAAGCATACATATCCAAACCCATAATCAACCTCCAAAGTTAGAAGAACGGAAACCAAGCGACTGGTTCTTATTCACCGAGCGAGTGGACTTGCCGCTCATCTTAGGTTTCGGTGCTTTTCGGGCTTTCACCACTTCAATCTGACCACCACGTGCCAGATACGCCTGCAGCGCATCCTCGGTTTCGGTTCGTAGCTGGGACTTGCTCTTGTAAACTTCGTTCATTCACTTCTCCTTATCAATCATCATATAAGAATTATACATCAGGACTGAATTTAAGTCAACCTTCCCAGAACTCACGCAGTTCTTCAGCATCTAGGCTCATTTCCTTGGCGATCTGCTCGAAACTACGACCCATGGTTACCTGATCAGTGATATACTCTAGATCGTCCATTTCCAGATCGTTCTTGCGGAGGAATTCTTTGGTAGTCA
>OGVU01000051.1_pt1 | contig 14499 bp, 8 predicted proteins | sample 1575861 | NCBI WGS metagenome assembly OGVU01 (sample SAMN07581532, study PRJEB24739) | freshwater metagenome | place: Singapore | collected 2015-01 | reverse complement strand
AGCCTTTTGCTCTGGAGTAACATCCTCTGCAAATGTTTCTTTATTGAGTCTGTTTACACCCTCTTGGCTGACTTTTTCACCTTCTTGGGTAACTTCTTGCCCTTGGACGTTTTGTCCCATTCCTTGAGGTTGACCCCCTGTTTCTGAAGTTGCTCCTTGTTCGCGTGGAAGAACTTCCTCATTGCTTGGCTTTTGTACGGCATTTTTTTCTTCTTTTTTAGTATTAAATATTGTTTCTGGAGTTACAGGATTAGATTCTGTTTCTACAGGCTGTGGTCTTTTATTATTGTGTAAATCTAACTCAATTTCAGCATCAATCTTTTCCTTTTCAGCCTTATCAATTTTGCTATTTATAACCTGTAGTTTTCTAGCGTCACTTTCTGAAATGTTAGATACATCTTCTGTTTTAGGATCTGTAATGCCATAAGCATCATAAATCTTCTTCTTTTCATTACTTAACGCTTCAGCGCGAGATTGTTTCTCACTAACAGTTGTTTGCAAATCATTAGCGGTCTTCTCCCATTCTTGCTCTTCCGGAGACTTCTCTCTAGTTGCTTGCTCTATTTCAACCTCACTAATAACCTCAGCCTCTGATTCTTTAACATCTTTGGTTGCTTCATCCATTGCTTTTTTAGCAATCTCTTGTTGCTCAGGACTTAATTGATCAAATCCGTTTTTAGCCCTAACAGTGAATACATCCCCAATAGTATTAGATGCTCCAAATGCAAGACCCATAACGTAAGAAGCAACTACAAATTGAGTAGCCGCATCCGCATCAGGGAATCTTTTTTTGAACTCATCAACAAATTGCTGATATGTATCTGATTGTCGCCATATACTTGCAAGATCTTCTCCAAATTCTTGACCTACTTCACCGACAGGACGAGCAATAAGCCCCTCCCCAATCTTTTGAATAATCTTAACAGCCTCAGGAGCTTTATTACCAAAAGTGCCTTCAATCATATAAATAGCATCTTTAGTAGCTCCAGGCTTAATCATTTCACTTAATAAGTTTTTAACCTCATCTCTTTCAGCCCCTAAAGCTTCTAAAGCAGCGGCTCTCTCTGCGCTTACAGCATCTGAGCCAACCTCAACCGCTTCTTTACCTGCCTTTCCCATGATTAGCTTTCCTGAGCCTTTTAATAAAGCATTTACAGGAGCAGCTACTACATTACCTAAAAACCCAGCGGCAAATGTCAATTCTTCGTCTTTACCGCCATGTAATAGCTCATTAGTCATTTGCATATGAGCGCCTTCTTCTACAGAGTTAAACAATGTTCTTGTTATAGCTCTAGATGGCTTGCTCATGTTATTATATCTAGCTAGTCCTTTTGAAGCAATATCTGAAACGAATTTAAAGTTCTTAGCCCCATCTATTGCATTTTTAAAAAAAGCACTTGAAAAACGCTTAGTCCCAAGCATTTCAGTCATTATAGCAGTAGAAGTTCCAGTCATACCTCCCCACCACTCTCCACTATAAGGATCTGTTGGAGCTGACGCATACTCAATGTAAGATTTGTCTGCGCCTGCAAAATCAATACCTGTTTCTTTAGCAATTTTCTCTAAGTTCTCTGCGTGTATTTGAGGGTTGTCAGCATAATCTAATACGCCTCCAGCAAACTGTTTAAGAAAAGATTCTCCTGCGGCTTCAAAGAAATCGGGTCTATCTTCAGGGTTAGCATATCTACGCAATGAAGTTAGATACATTAAATCTTTAATTTCTGACTCTAACTTACTCTTCTTTTGTTCAAAAGCATCTAATTTATCCGAATCTACTTTACTAGAAAAGCTTCCTCTATCGTAATTTTTAAAAGTTTGATATGCTGTTAATTTAGCATTTAATAGATTAAGCAACTTTTCTTGACTATCAGCCCCTGGAATTGTCTTGTATTCTGGGTCTTGTTGAATAGTAGATAATTTTTCTTTATTGCTAGCTAATTGAATTAAAGACATCTTGCGTTGAAGCTCTCTCTTTTCAGCATTAAGAGCGTCTTCCCTTAAAACTGCTTCGCCAGTTCTAAACAAATTATCAATCTCATTTATTCTTTCCTGATACTTCTTATTAGTATTGGCTCGAAATTCATTAAGTTGGTTCTCTTTAGCTTTAAATATCTGATCGTATTCGCTTGCTTTCTGTTGAATTAGTTTCTGAAACTCAGGAGTGTTTGCATTTGGATTGGACCTTAGCTTATTCAATTCAGAATACATCTTTTCTCTAAGCCCATCTAATTCATTAGCTATAGCGAACTCTTGTCTTAAATCCTCATCAATAAATTGGTCTGCAAATTTAGCTCTTAAATCTGAAGAATATTTAAGTGCGTCTCCAGATTTAGCAGCATCCTCAACGAAGTATTTGTAATAACGATCATTGAAAGCTTCTGGATTTGACTCCATTTCATCAATGTCCGTTATATCCCATAACCCTTTAGCTCTATCTTCTTCTCTTTTAGCCTCTTTAACCTCCTTAACGATCTTAGCTTTACCAAGACCCTCTTCAGCAGATTTAGGCTTACCTTGAGCAACATTTATAGGCGCTGTAGATTCTGATGCGGAAGATTTAGAAACTTCTTTTTTAACATCTCCAGCAATTTGGCTCTCAAGCTCCTCTCTAGTCCCTCTATAAATAACCTTCTTATTGGGAGAAATAATAGATGCTAACTCCGACTCAGGAACATCTTTTTTATACCTATGGCCAGCTCTATGATACTCTTCAGTATTACTCCAACCTGCTTTAATAGCTCTTCTCCTATATTCTTCAGGGTCAAATTGGGCATCTTTTGAGCCACTGGTAGGTTGGGTTTGAACGGAACCACTCTTTCCAACGGGAACTTGAGGAGTACTTTTTTTTTTAAGTTCTCCACTAAACTGCTCTCTACTAACTCTTCCGGATCCAACCATATTGAATGCAGAATTAAATGCCTTATCGTCTGATTGTAATAACTTTACAAAATCATCTTGAGACCCTTTATATCCTTTTTCAGATGCGGCTTTGTATGCCTCTTCTATAATACCTTCCATAAGTTTTTATCTATTAAGCTTTTGACCAATCGTATTCTCCACCGTAAAAATTCTCTTTCATCCATGTTCCAGCAGGGTTTCCATTAGCTTTATCGTGAGCCTTACCCATTTCCTCGAACTCTTTCAATATATTTGTTCCGTATACGTTTTCAAACTGATCTAGGTTGTATTTAGTAATTATTGAGTTTCCACTTCCTACGGGGAAGTTTTCTTCTTGTGCTGATACAATAACATATTTTTTAACACCATTCTCTTCAACCTCTTCAATATTTGCTGTTGCATTATTCTTCTTCTCCCATTCTTTAGCGGCATCTTTAGCCTCTTTTTCTGAGTCCCAATAAGAAACATCTCCTTTTGAAGCTACCCTTCTAGCCACAATATATCCACCTGTAGGTAATTTAGAATCTCCAGATCTTAGGCTAACTTTAGTTGGAAGAACAATAACTTCTTTATTATTAGCATCTCTTAATGGTATTGTTGTACTTCCAGCGCTTACGGTTAGTCCGTCATCCATTCCTTTAGACGTTGAAAAGAAAGGAGTTCTCTTAACCCTATATTTCTCTTGAAGTTTTGCTGTGGCGCTTTGCTTTGGTACTCTAGGTCTTGCTACTTGATCCTTATCCCAAAGTTCTAATTGTTCTCTAAAATACTTAATTGCGGCTTCTGGAGTCTTCTCTTTAATGTTTCCGTCAAGATAAAGATCATTCATCACGTCTTCTTGTCGACCAGGAGTTAACTCAGTCCATTTGAGTTTAGCAAATTTATCCAATTCTTCAGGCTTTGTTTGCAATCTTTGACCGCTTTCATTTTCAGCAACAGGAAAGCTTTTTGTAAGATGTTCAATCAAGTTCAATTTCTTTAAAGGTCTTATTGTAGATACTGCCTCAAACCCCTTTTCAACCCCTCCCTCTTCATAAGCTTTTGAAATAGCTGCATCATATTCGTCTATATCTTTTTGTGTATAATCCTTCTCAAGACCAGCAAGCATAGTCTGCATATTTTTATTATATGTTTCAAATGCTTTATCATTCATACCCTTCAAAGAGTTCAACTTAGCCTTACGCTTATTTAATTCTAAATTAAACTTATCATCTACAGGCTTACCTGAAGCTCTCCATTCTGAAATAAAATCACCAATACTGTTAACCTCTTGATCGAAATTAGCTCTAGCATGTTCCCATTTAGGATCATACTGAATTTTAGATACATATTCATCTAATTTAGCCTGCCTATTCTTTTCGTTTAGAATATCTTTCTCATGATCTCGTTTCTTTGCCTCTAATTCAGCATCAATTAAATCTTGAGTTTGAGAGAATATATCAGGCGCATTAGACGGCATTACTTTGGCATACCCCGTACCCTCACCTGAACTATATTGTTCTGGAGCTAAATTTGGTAAAATGAAATCAAATATCGCCATATATTAAATTCTGTTATTTAGTCATCATTTGTATCTGCAACATTTCCTCTATCATTTGTTGCATCTGTTGAGGAGTGACTGTTTGCTGTTGTGATGTAGCATTATTAGGATTGCTAAAATTCATAGACTTACCTATTCCAGCACCAATTCCTGTAGCAGGCTTCATAATTCCAGCGCCTTGCAACATTGAATATTGATTAGCAATAGGATTAGTTGGATTAAGAGACGCACTAAGGTTAACGTTGCTAGAATTAAGCGAAGGCTTGTTAATAGTCATTGACTTTGGAGTAAAAGACTCTTGTCTCAATGGATTACCACCTCTCAACTTCTCCAACTCCATAGCGTTTTGTTGATCCAACATCTTCATTTGCTGATTATAGTTTAACTGTTGACCAGCAACTCCAACCATATCGCTAACTCCACCAAGCATATTCTCTGTACCTGCTCCTGCTAAACCTTGAAGGCTAGCCACTTGAGCAGCATATTTAGCTTGTTGATCTGCTTGAATCCTCTTTTTCTCAGTTGCCATTTCTGACAAACTACCTTTAAGCCCTTCTAGATCCGTTAAATATTGTTGGTCTGCTTGATATCTAGCGTTTCTTAATTGAGTGTTTTGATCCGCTGTAATACTAGCTACAGCAGCCAATCTATCGGCTAAACTACCACCCTGTCTATTTACCATTCCCATGGCGTTTCCAGTAGCGGCAGCAAGCTCTGTAGCTATATCATTATAACCTCTGTTTCTGTCAGAAGCCAACATTCTCGATATGTTTAAAGATTGCTTAGCCTCCTCAGGAACAGTAAGATCAGGCCTAGAAAGCTTCTGCAATTCTTTAGTAGCTTTAGCTTGCTGAATACCTCCGTATACAGTTTTACCTGCGGACATACCTAGCTGAGCTAGCATCATCATTGTCATTGGATCCATATCGTTTACAAAATAAATATATTTAACTTAATTTTCCTAATAAAGTTTTCATTTTATATCAACGCCTCGCTTGGTACATATGAGCATTTGACATCAAATAAAACTGCTTTTTCATTACCATCGTACTGAGCCTTATGTGTAATCGCATACGATCTCAACTCCCTTCCGTTCACCAAAGCATTGGCAGGTAATTGGTTCGGAGTGTTCATATCTCTCAAGTATGCCGCCCACCAGTAACCTTCCTTCAACTTAAAGTTGTTAGAGTAAATCATAGACAGCATAGCAGGGTAAGAAGCGTTTCCAATCGTTGTAATCTCAGGGACGCTAAATACCTTATTAGACCTAAACCCAATACTCAATGGTCGCTTAATCAGTAAAGGGACATCGTTCATCACGAACTCAATCTGCATCTTCTCCTGAATTCCGTAGAAGGTCAATTCATTTGGAGTCCCATCTTCTAAGAAAGATACGTTCTGCTCAAATAGATTGCCACCTGAGAATGTGTATGTATTGACCCCAAGATTCTCACCCCAGTTCAAATTGAAGTACACGAAAGTAACCCATCGGTCTTTTGCAAAATTGAATACAGGAGCTTCGTTACTATCATAGATGTACTGTACCCCATCAAATTTATCTTCGCGTCTAAACATCTTAATGAAGTTCAAAACGTACTCAGAGTTTGATTCGTCAACAAATGAAATTGGAGTGTATACTGCTTGGTATTGCTTACCTGCGATAGTCTTGTATTCAGGAGTTGCAATCCTATTAGTCTTCTTAGTAATCCAATAGTTGAACTTATAAAGACCAACAGTCATATCAGTCTGTCCGTTATTTGAACTTCTAATAACCGCACCGGTATAGAAGTCATAGTAATACATATCATTACCAATAACTTGAACTGAACCGGGATGAATACATCCGTAAGAAGAGTCAGAAGGATTAATACCTCCAAAAGTCTTAGATGTATAAGCCAACTGACCAGAACCATCAGCAGACGTCGCGTAGGACCTTTGGATATAGATACTAACTTCCTTACGATCTTGCAAAGCCTTCAATGTATATCCAACTTGCTTTAAACGATTTATAGGCCCATAAGTATCGTCTAAATACTCAGCGTTACCCAATGTATCAAAAGATGATAAACCGTTAATATATGAGCCTGCAACGTATGGGGCAGAGTGTATAACTCCAGTCTTGTAATGAGTTCTCTTAGTTTTATTATTCTCAATTCCAATACGACCTCTTCCGTGTCCGTCTGAGTTGTAGAAGTCGCTGTAGTTGTAGTCTTCGATGAAGAACGATCTGTTTAATATCCTTGGAATAAATGGGTACTCTATACCCTCAAAAATCAATATGTAATTATCTCCATCGTAAAAGTATGTATTCAATTGATAAAGACCCTGCTCTATAAAACTCCAAGAATTTAACAATTTAGAGTAATCACTAGCCTCCATAGCTGGCTTATCATTAAATTTAAGTATTCTCATACCTGTCGCAAGATCTCGCATTCTGTAAGTTACGTCACCGTAATCTGATTCTAATATAGCAGGTTGAGTTGCAGTCTGATATTGACCATTAGCAGTATGATATTTAACTCCTGTTTCTTCGTCAGAATAAATATCTCCCTTTTCTATCTCGTACCAAATATCTTCTGCCACATCCTTTTTAGGAGTGTATATTTCAACTAATGCCCCAACCGATCCTGAAGCATTTCCTAACTTTGTAGTGTAATCAAATTCATTAACTAAAATACTATTTGTTGAAGCATCATATTCTACAACATCTAATTCTACATATTCTAAACAATATGCAGGTGGTATAAAATATGTTTCATCATGAGGAGATGGAGTTACTTCAAATGGATATGGAGCCTTTGATGTTTCATTAGTTATAAATCTAATCCTGTCTCCTTTTGATGGTGTGTGATAAAAAGTAGCGCCAAAATACTCAGTTGTATAATAATCTGAATTTTCTGAATTAGGAATTTTATCTAACTGTAATCTAATTAAATAATTCTTAATCGGGTCGTAAGAAAAATCAGTTACGGTAGTTTGCATAAAGCTACTAATCAATTCATCTTTTTTAACAAGGATAGAATAATGAGTAGCCCAATCAGGAGGTAGATGATTAATAGTGAATTTAGATGATACCGTATATGCTGATAAGCTTCCATACTGCCCTGTTGGGTCAATATTGTATTGAAAATTTTCACGACCAGTTTCTTGACCTGGTAATGGTATTTCTAATTGCATACGAGGAATAGTTTGAACTGTATTAGATCTATTTCCTCTATCGTAATACTGAATACCAAATACTTTTTTACTTCCCTTTTTTAATGAAGGTATTGATCTATTTTTTCTTAATACTCTAGCATAAGAATTAAAATTTTCAGAATTTTCAAAAGCATTTCCTACCGGTAAATATCCTTCAAATCTAACACCGACAGGATCATTGTCTAAATTATACGATATTGTAGCATTTAATTCAGGAAAATTATCAATGAAGTAATCTCTTATACTAAATATAAGTTGATTAATCATCTGAAGATTTGTCCTACCATTTCTTTCCGCATCTTGTTGTGTTACTGTATAGTAATACCATCTAGCAGTACTTGAAGGTAAATTTTCATCATATATTCTAAAAGATATTACATCGCCTTCTAAATATAAAAATAACGGAGTCTGATTTGTAGCACTAGTATACGCTGATGGGGATGATGTATAATTTATCCACAAAGTAGCATCATCTTGAGGGTTTCTAAGAACTGCTAAATTTGGAAATTCAAATGAATTAGCGTCATAAAGTTCATTCAAAACCCTTTCAGCCTGAATATCTAAATCCTGAACCAAGTCATAATCAGCATAGAAGTTTCCGTATGCAATAGATTGATTAGGAAGCACCTCTTGACACTTTGCTACCTGAGGCACGTTATCATATAGAATATCAGTCAATGTGGCTCCTGATGGGGCTGTATTGTCATCAAATACTAATGTTTGGTTGGTTAGGTTTGAAACCCCTTCTAAAACAAGATCAAGCTGTTTAAATACAAGCCAATTACCATTCTCCCCTCTACGATATGCAAAGTTGATTTGCTTTACGTTCTTAGGCCCGGTGTAATATGTCAAGTTAATAACATTCCACTTTAATGAGTTTCTAATATCTCTACCAGAAATAAATTCCTCTGATGGTGGAAATGGCTGCTTGGAAATCATTGACCATTTAGACTCCTCGTTATTTTCGTAAACGTATTGGTATCTGAATTGGTATTGGTTTCCGTAAAGCTTGTTAAAGTTACGAGTTTCGTCAGTATCGTATTCAGCCTCAATTATGAATGTAGGTGGAGCCTTTAATACGTCAATAGTTTTTGAACCTATCTCGGTATCTGAGAATGAAAGGAAAGAATAACCTTCAAGTGAGCTACCCTCGGATTCCATGTACTTAATAGCCTTATTCAAGTCTAACTTACGAGGAGGATTGTAGTTGTCAGTCCAGTAAAGTATATTGTCAACAACATTAGCGTGGTAAACCAAGAAGTCACGGCTTAGATTAAGTGTTGATCCTGCGAAATTAGGTCCAAATTCTGTTGAAGCCAAGTTTCCAAGAACTATTGTTATAACGTGAGATATGGTGTTGTAAGCCCAAAGAGTATGGTCCCCATTAGAGTTATGAACAAAGTAAACAATACTTTCATTCTCTACCCATTTAGCGGAACCTACAACTGTATTTTGTCCGGCTGGCAAGTTAGCATTTTCAATCAATAAGTTACCGGGCATACTCTCAGCAGACCCTGCATTCTGACCCTCTGCGGAGCCGGATCTCATATAAGCTGAGCTTCTATAATCTCCGCTACCTACAAATCTTACATCATCGTCAGTGTTTATACCCCCGATAAAAGTTATATCTTGACCACTTGCCATATATTATCTTAAATTAAATCCGCACGCTGCGTAAATTGTATCCAATAACTCGTCACTTGTTGGAGCCTTAGCCAAGATGTTCGCATCCCATAAAGCCTCCTTATATTGACGTTCCTTATCCTTCGCTAAATTAATCAATTCAGGCTTTAGTTCAAACATTTGCCACATGATAAATTTCTGCATTGCATCAACGTAAGCCAAAGGAATCAATGTGTTTCCGTTTACATTCTTACCTGAACTCAAATATTCAATAACAGCCTTTCCGTTTGGAATAGCGTCAACGAATTGAATGTATCTTTCCTTCTCATTAACTCTGTAGTAGTTTACATTGAAACCACCACCAGCAGTGTACAATGGGCCGTAGTAGGTTCCGTTATAGAAACCTTCAGCCAACCAATATCCCCATCCTGATCCGTAATTAGGATTAGACTGAGCATCTTGAATGGTTTCACAGACCTCAGGCTGATGAAACGCTATTGTGTTATCAACACCTAGAGTCCACACACGATTACCCATTTTATATCCAACCTTAGTGTATCTTATATAATCAGGAGGCATAGGCCATATCTTAGTATTGGTTGCCACGTCTACATACTCAACAACAACTGAAGGCATCTCAAATGCGCTTAGATTCTGTTGGTAGAACTCGATAGCAATCTGCTCCAACCACTCATAGTCAGTAATGGAGTAACCGAAGTTTTTCATTCGGTTAATCGCTGTCATTACTACATAGGTTATATTTTTAACTGGATCGTTCATTATCTAGCAGGATTAGTTGGTTTGTCAGTATCTGGAACTGCATTGTTATAAACCTCTTCAGGTCTTGTGCTTGTCTGCATAATCATCTGAACAACCATGTTGTAAAGGTTTGACTCTTGACCGGGCAAAGAAATGATATCATCGTCAGACATTTCAGCCACGTTAGGGATGATATCTAAATACACAACATCAGTAGGCTTCTCATTAAAGTAAATCTTATTACCACGAATGTAGCAAGTCACCTTATCAGTCTGAGGTTTAATCATACTCATAATACGATTCTCAGTAGAACCCATACGAATAGGATACCATTCACACTTGTCACTTTCTACATAGGTAATACCATCACTTCCTAACAAAGGCAGAACTGGCAACTTAGCAGAATACTGACCATGAGCGCAAACTACAGACGCACTATATCTTACTGACAAGTCCTTCTTTGCATTAGGATTGTTGTAAACAGCGTCAGTGTAAGCTAAGTTTAATACATAGGCAATTACTTGGTACGGATACTTTCCTCTCAAGTCATCAGTCACATCTCCAGAAGCAAGTCTGTTCTGTATAGTTTCTATTATCTGTCTTTTAGTAATCATTTACCTTAAATTATAAGTTTCCGTATGTTGGAAGTCCTCTATTAGTTCCTCCTTGTTGTCCTTTATTTATTTCAAGAGTCTGCAAATTAAAGTCAGACCTGATGCTAATACTAAAGTATTTAACTAGTAATTGAATCAAGTTCAAATGAACCGATTCGGGCCACTCAAATTCAACTGATGTACTTGGTTGCCCTGTAGTAGGATTAGTAGCCCCAGGAGGAAGATAAATAATCTCTCCTGCGCTAATATAATAGTCGTAATTAGGCTGATTAGGGGTTCTTAGGTATGTGAATACCACCGGAAGATTTGATACCGGTAAAACCCACCATTTGCCGTTTTGAATAGCTGCAATAGGATGCTTAATAGTCGGCTTCAAAATCTCTGTTCCGATTCTATATCCAAAGTCAGCCTGATTCAAAAATTCGATAGGTCTCTGCAAAGGATATGACGTATCACAATCATTTACAAAGTCAGCAAAGTATGAACGAATATAGTACCAATAGTCCTCAGGGATTGTTACATACCCATAAGAATCTTGATGCAAAGGCACAGACTCACTATCCCCGATTGTTTTAACAAATGGCAACAAGTCATCCGTAATCTCACGCTTCTCCTCGAACACCTTCAATAGGTCGTTCATCTGTTCCACGTTAACATACCGGATGGCTGCATTGTAGTCATCAGGAGTGATATAGCCCCCGAATTGATCTTTTCCGAGGGCTGAATATACCTTATTTAATATTTCTTGTAATGTCATAATTACGCTGGCATTTTACCGTAAGATACTTCAAAGTTCAACAAAACAATATTGTTATTAGTAGCGTTAAATACAATATCATTAGTTACGTTACCAGTAAAAAATTGTTGACCTGATGTTCCGACTTGATAACTCGGTCCTGAAGCAAATCTAGTCATCAATCTGTTTATGTTCTGAGCATTGTTTCCGCCTGTACTAAGTACATCTTGAGTTGGAGCTAACAGCCCAGACCTGTTAGTAACAGATAGATTAGAGAATGAATAATTATCTGGAATAGATAGATTCTGATATAAATCCACATATCCGTATGGTACATAGCCTGTGCATCCATCATGAACCATCACATTGCTTACATTAACTGAATTTCTAGAACTATTTACCTTCACATCTAATAAAAATACACAATCGTAATCTACTACACCTTTATATTGTTTTTCCATTGTCAATTCAAAATCAACAATAGAACCTGGATTGATATCCTTTAATGTCAATACTTGACCAGTTGTATTATTTAAAATCTCAAAGTTACTACCTACGGATCCGTTATAAAGAAAGCTCGATTTAATCTTAGTCCAGTACTTATGAGTCAAATCTCCAAATTTCCAGAAAGAATCATTAGATATTGTTATGTTTCTTTTAAACCAATAATCAGAATCATCTGGTTTTGCTTTAAATACATAGAAATTAGTATTGTTAGTAGTCCAGTTAACATTTATCCCACTAGTAATAGTGATTTGTGTATTATTAGGAGCTGGTTTAAATTCACGATCAGTAATTACTCCTTCAAACCACGCCTTGTCTGCTGGGCTATAAAAAACTAACACTTGATTGTCTTGGAATTCAGCCACAACATCTCCTGTGAAAAATAATCCGTATTTCGTCTGTAAAGATCCAGCGATAGGAGTTCCTGATATAGCTGTATAATTTAAAGGCGCGCTTCCATCATTAGTAAATAATTCATTTAATGCAACCTCACTATTTGCAGGGCTAAACTCTGCAATTTGCTCTTGCAAGGTAGCCACTTCAGAGTCTAAAGTATCTACTTGAGTTTGTAATCCGCTAATATCTCCAGTATTTGTAGTAGTTTGAGTTCCAAGAGATGATACAGTAGTTTCTAATGCAGTTAATTGAGGAATAATGTCATTATTAACCTGATCATTAAGGCTATCAATAATAATTTGATATGAAGGCCATGTATTATCAATGAAATCTTCAAATTGAGTCAATAAACTATCTATATTAATTCCCAAGTTATCAATCCAAACTGGCTCATCAGGCTGTCCGCATCCACAAGAATCTGAACAACTATCGCAAGTACCTCCGCAAGAACAAGTTCCGCAAGAGTCTTCATTAGTTCCCAAAATGGTATAAATCTGAGAAACATAGTTGCTATATGTTGACTTATCTCCGCAAGCTAAAGCCTCTTTAGCATTAATATACAAACCATAAACTTGGTCTACATATTGTTGCAATGGGCTAATTTTAGCAGACTTCAAGTAAGAAACATGACGATCCAACATCTTAGTAATGCACCCTTGGATACCACACATCTCTGTATAAGCTATAACAGTAGCTTGCTTAATCTTAGTAGCAGTAACGTCAATAACCAATCCGTCATTTTGAACGTAGCTTCCTGTAGTTACTAACTTACAAGTGTAAATACCTGTAGCTAATTCATCAATAGCGATATTAGATGTATTAGTCTCCACAGGATTATCAACAGGAGCAGGGCTTAGACCAGCAGGATAATACAAGCTTAAAGTCTTAGTTATATTACTCCATCCATAATAATTAGTAGTATCTGACAAGGTAGCATTACCATACTGAGTAGAAAATGCATCATATGTAAAAGAAATCTCAGGGCAAAGAGTTGATGCACAAGTACTGTAGTTATAAACAACATTATTAGCAACAACAATAGTAGTATCAAAACCTACTTGAGCATCCTCATCTGGCGTGTTTATACTTGGTACAAATGTACTTTGAGATACTGTTATTTTAGTTGAATTTGCAGAGTCATATTCTACAGCGGTAACATTGTAAGTTCCGTTATTAGCTGGATTGGCTGCTTGATCAATCATTATAACACCTCCTGGTAATAATGCTTCTGTTAAATTCGCATTTAAAATAGAGAACTGATTTGCAGCAGTAAACAAAGCAAATTGGTTCAATGGAGATGCGTCTTGATTGCTATATTCATAAACCACAGAACCTGAGAATGTGTAATTACCAGCCTGAATAGTTCCACCTAATGTATAATTATTAGAAACTCTAGGTTGAGCATCGAAACTAATCAAAGGATCATTTGTAGTATTTTTAATAAATATCGCGTTACCACTAGGATCATTCAACTGACCAACAACGTACTTTCGTACTGAAGATGGGGATGAATAAGTGCTATCGTCCTTAACGTAGGCTACCTTTGTGCTACAATTAAAGTGAACGGTTAATTTTAATGCCATGAGAATAATAGATTTACCTACAAAAATAGAAAAAGGGGCTAAGAATTCCTAACCCCTTTTTACTCTTTTTTTAATTACTTTTATTTGATTAACCCCTTGACGGTTTCAAACGCCTCAGGATTGTTAGATACGAACTCTACCAAGTTAAATAACTTAGTTTCATCGTTGTCTCCTTCAATGTCGCAAAGGTATTTAGCCTTTCCGGGAGCCTTGATTCTCCACTTGTTTACACTCTCATCTTCAAACAACTTCAAATTCTCAACGGCATTAGCTACCAAGTTCTTGATTTGAGTCAATCCGACAACAGCATCGACAGTAGATGGCTTGTCAACTACCATATTACCCTTAATAGCATCGTAGTTCTTCAATTTAGAAGGAGAGTTAACAACTGAATCAAACAATGTGATACGGTCTGACTTCTCCTCACCTCTTAAATCTAAAGCCATAAGCTTAGAGATAGATTTAACCATATCGTAAGACATACGAGTCTCTTCAATCAAGATTTCATCTTCCAATCTACGCCTTTGTGCTACAATTAAAGTGAACGGTTAATTTTAATGCCATGAGAATAATAGATTTACCTACAAAAATAGAAAAAGGGGCTAAGAATTCCTAACCCCTTTTTACTCTTTTTTTAATTACTTTTAT
>OGVU01000050.1_pt1 | contig 14777 bp, 14 predicted proteins | sample 1575861 | NCBI WGS metagenome assembly OGVU01 (sample SAMN07581532, study PRJEB24739) | freshwater metagenome | place: Singapore | collected 2015-01 | reverse complement strand
GTTTCCCAGTCACGATACAATTATTATACTAAAGATGGAGGAATATGGCAACGAAGAAAAACGAAGAGCCAGCAATGGACTTTGGAAGCCTTCTTTCTGGAGATCAGAAAAGACAGCTTATTGAGGGTAGAATTCAGCAATTTGCTGCAGAGGCTTATCAGCATTCTCTAAACAAGCAGACTGCTCAAAACATCAATGCTACTGAACAAGTAGAGGCAGCAGAAAAGTCAATTGCGATTCTTGAGGCTGCAATTAAGGTTCATCTAGAAGAACTTTCTAAGCTACCTGCTCCAACTCCACCACAGGAGTAGGTTATATAAAAGAGGGAGTAGCCACCACTGCTCCCTCTTTTTCTTTTTAACAGGGGTATCTATGATAAAATATACACATAATGACAGACCTCTCTAATCTATATGTAGAAAAAATTAATTCAGAGCATCCCTTGGCGGTATGGATGCTTAATGAAGATGTAGGTTATGTATCAAAAATCACAGAAGCACAAAGACAGCTTTATAATGCATCAAACTGGTCTGTTACAAATGCTACCCCAACTTTAGAATCAAATCCCCCAGGCAATACTCCATTTTTAGATTCAGTAACCAGTAGACTAGCTGGAACAGTTCCAGGTGGGCCAACTCAAAATATACAGGTAAAAAGCGTTTTTGAAGTTCCAATCTCAAGCTTTAGCACTGACCTAGCTAACTTTTCATTATCATTCCACCTATATACAATAAGCCCTTATGCAACTAACATATACTATGGATTCGAATATTATGATCCAATTGCATTGACAACAGAAGAAGTTTTGGTAGCTGACGCAATTACACAAGAAGATGTTTTAAATTGGAAGTTTCTAGCTCATACTTTTGGGTTAGATCAAATACCGTCAAATGCTGAAGACGTGTATTTTGTTATTAGAATTGAAACTGTTTCTGGTGGTGGAGCTGGGGATTATAACTTTTTGATAAATGGAATTACTCTTGGCCAATGGTCAGAAGAATTTCATAAAACCTCATTAGGTCAGGTACCACTACCATTGCCAAGCGACATAGCCTTGAACACTCTTAATATGCAGGTTATGCCAGCTTTCCCATATGGTGCATCAACTAAAAATGCGTACTATACAGCCTGCCAAGCAGATAGAATGATTTATAGCGTAAACTTTGGCATTCCACTTGTTTATGGATCATCAAATTCAACTAAGATTTATCCACACCAACACACTATTAGTGGCAATCTAGTTACATTCCCATCTCTGATATTCCCAGGGTATGGTTTTATGAACGACTCTGGAAAGTATAATGAATATACCGCTGAAATGTGGATTAGACTAAATGCAGACTCTAATGTGCCAAGAAAGGTATTTGGTCCTATTACAGGCAATGATGGTCTGTATGTAGAAGGGCCATTCTTAACATTTGTATTTAGTAAGCAGTACAGGTCTCACTATGTTGGTGAGTGGTATAGGCCAATGCTTATTCATATTAGAATTGTTAGAGATAATGCCACGGTATTGCTAAATGGAGAAGAAATTATCTCTCTTAATTATCTTGACCAGAACCTAGAGCTACCCTCAGAAATAGATGAAAATCCAGCAAGTCCAACATTTAATAAAAGTCAAGACTATTTAGGATTTTATGCCTACGAAGAAGTTAGGCCAATTGAGGTAGACTCTTTTGCCATTTATTCTTATCCAGTTCCAACTGAAGTAGCCAAGCGTAGATTTGTTTGGGGTCAGGGTGTTGTAGCACCAGAAACAACAAACTCTGCTCTTAATGCTGTAACAGCCTTTAGCGACTATACATTTTCTAAATACGCAGCTAATTATAACTATCCAGATATGGCAAACTGGAGACAGGCATATTTTAGCAATGTTGAGACAAATCTCAATAGCTTGAGATTGCCAAATTATACACTACCAGATTTTGTTACTGCTGACCTAACAAGCCAAACACTCTTTGAAGATCTACAAACCTTAGAATCTGGAGTAACTGATAAATATTTTTCCTTTAGACCAAATGCCAATTGGAATAATAAAAATACATATATTTATTTTAAAGAGCTTGGATTTTTATCAGAACCAGTAAAAACATTTTATGTTGTAGCAGAATCCAATGGCAGTGCTACCAACCAGCCTATTTTTAAGCTTATAAATAAAATAACTAAAGATTATTTGCTATGTAGAGTAAACAACACAACTGTAACCTATTCCGCAAGCATTGGCGGTACAGTATCAACAATTGCAACAAAGACCATAACAGCTAATCAAAAATTTACAGTTGGTATTAATATTCCTAACTTATCTTTAACAAGCACCGTAGGTATTAATAGATTTTTTAATGATCAAAGCAACATAGACATTTATGTAGCTGGAGATGCGACAATTCCATTTACTGGTAAAATTTTTAGGGTAGGATTTAACTCAGCCTATAATAATAGAAAAATATCCACAACATATGACAGTTCTGGTATTTTTAATATTAATGGGGCTACTGCAAATACTATGATGTCGCATGTTGCCAACTATACCCTAAAGGCATACGACAAATACGGAATATTCTTTGCTGATATTGCTTCCGCTGGGTACTGGGAAGACTATGTTCCACTTTCCTATTTTGGAAAAACTGTGGATAACTTTCAGGGACAAAAATTCTATGACCTAAGCTCTATCCAGTTTAATCTTGATTATCCAGAGCCGTTAGAAATTAATTCACTAGAAACCATATCGTCTTGGACATACCTAGACTTGCAAATCAGGTATCAGCTTCCTACTCAGCAAAACTATCAAACTTTGGCAAATAATTTTTATAGTGGTTGGGATGATTATGAAGATATGTCCCAAGACTCTGAAAAATATTATTACTATAACACAGCTCAAAATACTATACGAAGCTATGTTTCTTTTCAGGATATAGAAGAAGGGCCAAACAAGAATCTTGTAGAGTTTGACAACTATGCTGTTGCTCGTGTCAAGGGTGTTGTAGACCCATCAGTTGAAAATACACCATGGGAAACTACGGCATATGAGGTTGTTGATGGTTCAGTTGTATACCCTCCAGCAGTAGATCAAAATGGTAATACCGTTAACTTTAATAAGCTAGCGATGGTTTATCATCTTGATATTGAATCTGACGGTATTTTGCACAAACCAATTAGATTTAGAGATTTGCAGCTATCTTCTCAAGTATTAGAAAGAGCAATCTTTACTGAAATTGGTACAAAGTTTGGAACTCCTGTATATCCATATAGAAAGCTTGGACTATACTATGATCTAAATGGACAAAATCCAATATCTGTTTATAAGGACAGCACACCACATCTATTTATGACAAGGCACAGTGGATGGAGGGTAAGAGGAGGATTTACTCAACCAGCAGCTAATCAGCTTGCCGTTATATCTTCAGCATCTGGAGATGGAACTACCGTTACATATGTTGGTTCAAACTCATTCATTCCTGGTCAGCGAGTCACAATTACTGGACTTACAACATCATTTGGTGCATCTCTTAATTTAGTTGATCAGCTAGTTACTGCTGCAACTGCTTCTGGATTTACCGTAGCAAACTCTGCTGTTGGAATTGGTATTGGTCCAGGTATCGCCACTGCAATTCTAGAAGGTTCTCTAATTGTAGATCGTGGTATTTCCTTACTAGTAAATCAACAGAGAGGTCTTGAAACTGAGGTAAGTGCCATTCAGCTATGGCTAAGATTTGCTGAAAGGGTATTCCCAAATCAAGAAATACCAATTTTCTCTATTGAATATAAGACTGGAACATATAATTTCTTTATTAAACAAGATGAAAGTAGTCAGAGAGGATTCATTGTTTGTCGTGACTCAGTAACAAACCAAATTGTTTCAGGAGTCAGTTATTTTGTAAATGGTAAATCAGTTGATACCCCATATATTAATAATGAAGAGTGGGGGGTCTTGGGAGTTTCATTTGCAACTCCTTTGGACTTTAGTCAGTTTACTGGAAGAATTAATCTAAATGGACCACTGACTTATAACAATGTATCTTATTACTTATCTACTAATCTAGAGCAGCAGCAAAGACTGACTGCTAGGACTTGGGCAAGAGTTAAAGAGGATCAGCTATCAAATCCAATTCTTTGGTCTTACTGGGATGGCGGTACCTGGTCAGAAGTTAAGATTATTAGCTCAACTGGAATCTATGCCATTGACCCAGCAGAGATTTATGCAAGATACGTTGGAACTAATAGGGTTGTTGTGGATGATGAAACAGACGGAGTTTTGTTTGATCCAGAACGAATTAGAGTCTATAACGAACTAGATTGGGTCACCTCTACCAAGATTCCTGTATAATCTGGTATACTGGTGGTTATGGAAAACAATATTTTATCTAAAGTTGGTAATGTCAGGAGACAGGTAATAGAGGATAACTATGGCTGGGGGCTTTATGTCTATAAAAGGGCTAATGGTACCTGGTTTACTGATGGAGAAGGGAATATCCTGAATATTCCTTCAATGAGAAATGATATCTCTAAAATTACAGAACTTACCAATGCAGCAAAATATTATGGAGACCCAGGCGACGGTAACTGTATCTTTGTACCTGGTCTAACGAGGGTATCTGATGAAACCCACAGCGAACAGGTAGATAGAATGAAGCAAGGCCTCATTCCATCAATGAACGATTTGGGTGCATGGGCAGATGCCCAAAAAACAGTAGATGTTTATGGCCAGGAGGCTCTAGAATACGATGAGTAATTTTGAAAATTTTGAATATATTCAGGCAAGCCTAAATACTCAGCCTGAAGCAGATAATGTTTTTAAAAGCCAAGATCCATTTAATAAAAGCTGGGATCAGTTAAAGGATTATTCTGGCTTAGATCTGAATTTTAAGAGAAGAACAAACAGGGTTGTTTCTAAGCTAAACGCCACCCCAGAGTATCTTGATTCTGCAAATGCAGTGCCAACTGGAGTAGATGCTGGTTCAAAGCAAATTAATCCTGGCACGGTATATCGTAATGGATATGGTCTATTTGATGTTATTACTCCACCATATAACCTTTATGAGTTGGCAAACTTCTACGACACTTCTTTTGCAAATCACGCAGCTATTGATGCCAAGGTTGAAAATATTGTAGGTCTTGGATATAGATTTGAGCCAACAGACAGGACAATGCTATCTCTTGAAAATAAAGAAGATGAAGATGCAGTTCTTCGTGCTCGTAAAAGAATTGAAAGATTAAAGATTGAGCTGAGAGATTGGCTAGAGTCTCTTAATGATGATGACAGCTTCCAAAAAACAATGGAAAAGGTAGTAACAGATTTTGAAGCAACTGGAAATGGCTACCTTGAAATTGGTAGAACTGTTGCTGGAGAAATTGGATATGTTGGTCACATTCCAGCAACAACTGTTCGTGTTCGTAGATTGCGTGATGGATATGTTCAGATTATTGGTCAAAAGGTTGTATACTTTAGAAACTTTGGTGCAAAAAATCCAAACCCAGTAACAAGTGACCCAAGACCAAACGAGATTATTCATTACAAAGCATATTCTCCATTAAATACTTTTTATGGTGTTCCAGATATTATTTCTGCAGTTAGTTCATTGGTTGGTGATCAGCTAGCTGCTCAATACAATATTGACTATTTCCAAAACAAGGCAGTGCCAAGATACATTATTACTCTTAAGGGGGCAAAGCTATCTTCTGATGCAGAAGACAAGATGTTTAGATTCTTGCAGACTGGACTAAAGGCACAGTCTCACAGAACTCTATACATCCCACTTCCTGGAGACAGTGATGGGAATAAAGTTGAATTTAAGATGGAGCCAATTGAAAACGGTATTCAAGAGGGTTCATTTAAAGAATATCGTAAACAAAATAGAGACGATATTTTAATTGCACACCAGGTGCCAATTTCAAAGCTTGGTGGTTCAGAATCAGGAGCCAACGCTGCTGCACTTGCACAAGATAGAACGTTTAAGGAGCAGGTGGCTAGACCAGCACAAAGACACCTTGAAAAAGTAGTAAACAAAATCGTCAAGGAAAAGACAGACATCCTCTCCTTAAAGTTTAATGAGCTTACACTTACTGACGAAATTGCACAATCTCAGATTCTTGAAAGATATGTTCGTAATAAGATTATGGTTCCAAACGAGGCAAGAGAAAAGCTTGACCTGCCACAAAGGCCAGATGGAGATGATCCAATGGAGCTAAATGCTAGACAAGCAGCAGATGCTCGTGCCAACACAATGGACAATAGACAAAGGGATAGAGAGCGTGTAAACGCCCAGTCAGATGGCCCAGCAACCATTTCTGGTAGAAATCCAGCTGGCGAAGGACCAGCCTCAGAATAGCGTCAAATATATATAAAATTGTTATAAACATAAAAATGTTTGATATAATTGGAGAGATATGAATATCAATAAAGCTCATTGGGTAACTGATGGCGACAATGTTCGCCTATCTATGCCCATTGGAAAGGTTGACGTTGAACGCAGAACTGTGTCTGGTTTTGCCACACTAGACAACGTTGACAAGCAGGGAGATATTGTCTCCACAGAAGCCAGCATGACGGCATTTAAAAATTTCCGTGGCAACCTAAGAGAAATGCACCAACCATCTGCTGTTGGTAAAGTTGTTTCGTTTAAAGAAGATCGCTACTTTGATCCCAATGAGAAGAAGTTCTATTCTGGCGTATACGTTTCTGCTTATGTTTCCAAGGGAGCACAGGATGCATGGGAAAAGGTTCTAGATGGAACCTATTCTGGTTTTTCCATTGGCGGTAACATCAAGAAATATGATGATGACTACAATGAAGACATGGACAAGACAATTCGTGTTATTAAGGAATATGACCTTCACGAACTTTCCCTTGTGGACAACCCAGCAAACCAATTTGCAAATATTATTTCTATTGAAAAGAATGCAGATGGTAAGAACATCGTAAATGGATATCTCTCTAAGACTGATATCCAAAATGTTTTCTGGGATTCAGAAAACGACATAGTATTGCTTTCAGATTTGGATTCAGCGGAGAGTCCAAAGTCAGGAAAGCCAATGCAGAATATTGGATTTGTTGAGACTGCAGATGCAAATAATTCTGACACAGTAAAGTTCTTAGTTGATAGTGCTAAAGGCATTAATACTTCTAAGATAGATGAGGAGGAAGATCCTATGGCAGATGAAGCAAAAGAGACTGATGTTATTGAAGAAGTAACTGAGTCTGTTGTTGAAGATGTTGAGATCGCTCCAGAGGCACAGTCTGAGGTTGAGCCAACTGAAGAAGCTGCAGAAGTAGCAACTGAAGAAGTTGTTGAAGAAGTAGCTAACGAGGTAACCGAAGAAAGTGCAGCTCCAGAAGTTGAGGCAGTAACTGCTGATGCTGGAGTAGAGGTTCTAGCAGAAGTAACAAAGGCTAATGAGGCCCTTGTTGAGACTGTTTCAGAAATTCAGAATTCTCTAAATAATGCCTTTGGCGATCTATCTGCAACGATTAAGGCACTTGGTGCTCAGGTTGCAGAGCTACAGAAGTCGCTCGGATTGGTAAACCGTGAGGTTGAATCAGTCAAGAGCAATTTCTCTGAGTTTGGAAAGCGTGTTGATAAGGTTGAGGCTGACACTGCATTCCGTAAATCTGGCGATCTTGGCGAGATCGTACAGGAACTCCCAGAAATGAGAGTTCAAAAATCCCTATGGGGCGGTCGTTTCCTCACAAATGCCGACCTATTTAACTAAAAAATCACTTAGGAGGTGAAATATATGTCGGAAGAACTAATTAAAAACTACCCAGGTACTGAGTCAAACACTACCGCTGAAATTAACGGCGATGGTTCGTTTGCTTCTGGTGCCGTGGGTGGAGCAACTGTCGTAGGACCAGGTGGTGCTCTTAGCCCAGCAGCTAGCCTTGGTAACATCGCTACTCCTGTTTGGGGAGCAACCAACGGTGCTAACGCAGTAAACCCAACTGGAACTCCTGGTGGTATCCTAGCTCCAGAACAGGCCCGCCGTTTCATTGACTATGTGTGGGATGCAACTGTACTCGCTAAGGATGGCCGCAGAGTTACAATGCGAGCAAACACTATGGAACTTGAGAAGGTCAACCTTGGAGAGCGTGTTATCCGTGCTGCTGCACAGGCTGACCCAACCTTTACCAACGCTGGTGCAACCTTTACCAAGGTTGAGCTAACCACCAAGAAGATTCGTCTTGACTGGGAAGTCTCAACTGAGGCCCTTGAAGACAATATTGAGGGTGGAGCACTAGAAGATCACCTAGTTCGTCTAATGACAAACGCTTTTGCGAATGACATTGAAGATCTAGCAATCAATGGTCTAGGTTCTGGTGGAAATCCATTCCTAAATATTATGGAAGGTTTCGTAACCAAAGTAAAGACTGATGGAGATGCACACGAAGCACTAGTAACTGTTACTGGAGACGCTTGGACTACTGGCGTAATGCAGGAGATTATCCTTGCTATGCCACGTAAGTATCGTGCACTTAAGAACAACCTAAAGTTCTATGCAGGTACAGACGCATTCCAGGGCATCGTTAAGAACAATGGTACTCTAGCAGACGCTATTGCTGAGGCATTCTCCCCAGCAATTGGCGGAACTGAGCGTAACCGTCAGGCTTACCTAGACGGTGGAGCACAGACCTTTGGAACAGCACGTACTACTCGTGTTCTAGGTATTGACGTTATGGAGGTTCCATACTACCCAGCAGATTATGTTGACCTAACATTCCCTGCTAACCGTGTATGGGGATTCCAGAGAGACATCACTGTCAATCGTGAATACCAGCCAAAGAAGGACACCATTGAATACACCGTATTCGTACGTTTTGGTATTCAGTGGGAAGAGCTAGATGCTGTAGCATTCGCAGACGCAGCTTCTGATTCCTAAAAACAAAATGACTAGGGGAGTAGGATAAAACCTGCTCCCCTTTGTCATATTCTGATATAATTAAAAATATCATGAATAAAATAAATGATGATAAAGTAGCTTTATATTCTCCTAAGAACATGTATATATATGGCTTGGGAAAAGTTAATAAGGGGTATACAATAGTATCTAAGGAGGTAGCCGAAAAATGGATTGCTAAAACTTCTTTGGTTAAAATCGCACAACCAGAAGAGGTAGCAGCCTATTACGGCAAATAATATGAATATCTTAAGGCAGCCACCGTATACCACTTTTGCAGAGTATACTCTAGAAGAAGACACAGAGTATTTAGTTACAGTTAAAGATTTTGATAGAGACGAAGTTGTTTATCAGGACACTATTACTTCTGACGAAGAGGGAGTTGTCTCTATCCCATGGCTTGGAGAAGGCTTTGATTTTACAAAATATGATGAGCAATATGCTTTAGAAATTATTGAAGATGGTGCTATTTATCCCTCAGTAGAAGATGTCCTTACAGTAGAAAGACCATATGTCAATCCAGCCACATTAACTACCACAGGGTATACCCTAGAACAGGCTAAAAAAGATGAAGCTTTGGCAAGAGCAATTATTGACTCAATAACTGGAGGATTTTATTTTAAGAGTGGTTGGTTAGAAACAGAGGGCGACAACACTGACTATATGCCAATATGGGATAGAGTTTACAAAGTTCTTCAGGTATATCAAAACAATGTTTTGGTATATGATGCTGATCAAGATCCAGCAGCCCTTGATGGATACAATTACGTAGTTATTAAAGAATTAAGTGCAATTATTAAAGACCCAGTTCAGGAAATGGGTGAATTTTCTCGTGCAACCCAAAGTCCACTTGGCTTGCCAATAGCAATTTCTGATGCCATCAGCCTTTTTGATACTGAAGACAGCCCAAATACATTTACGATTCAGGGTGGAGTAATGTTTCCAAGAGGCGTTGACTACCTATTCCTACTTGAGCAGGGGTACAAGGTAGTGCCATCAGATATCAAAGATGCTATAACAATGATGATTGATGACCTAAAGTGCGGAAGACTAGACTATCACAAGAGATATATTACAAGCTATTCAACTGACCAGTATAGAATTCAAATTGACAAGTCTGCTATTTCTGGAACTGGAAACATTCTTGTTGATAAAATTCTAGAGAAGTACGTTACGGATGTAAAAAAGCCAAGGATTCTATAATGTCATGCCAAGATATAGATTTTTTATACCCAATGTATGCAGATCTATATCTGCCAATAATTAGCCAAAGTGCTTCTGGCAAGATAGAAAAGACCTGGTCATATGATAGAACAATTACTTGCAATGCTACCCCAGTAGGTGGAGCTGGTTCTGAAGAAATTAAGCCAGAAATTTTTGTTCAGTATGAGGGAAAGCTTATTGCTAGGGCAAAGAAAGATATCAGATTTGACTCATCTGATTTGCCAGTGCCACCAACTAATATTTTAATTACTAATATTAGAAACTGTTCTGGTGAGATACTTTATAAAGAAACATCTGGTGCTAGAGCAGAATTGGGCACAATATATGAAGTTGGAACTGTAGAGCCTTTTATCAATCCGTTTGGCTCTGTGGAGTATTATAAGATGCTATGGAGAAAGACTGACAATCAGATTATTATAGAGCCATTGGAATCGTAATGAGAGCTAGCCTAGATACCCGTGATTTTGAAAAAAAGATGAAGAATATAGTTCAGTATTCTATTGGGTTTCTTGACGGTGCCAAAATGGGAAAGCCAATTCTTTTAGATAATTTGGGCAAGGGTATTGTTGATGCTCTTGGAAAGTATATTGATATATCTGCTAGACAAAATCCAGATGCCCTTCACCATATTTATGAATGGTATCAAGAGGGAGAAATTTCTTCAAGATTGTATGATTTTAACTATACTGTTTCAGGTCCTGGCCTTTCTTTTTCTGGTACATTTAGACAATCGCAAACAATGTCTAAAGATGCAACTAAGCCATTTTATGACAAGGCAAGAATTATGGAAGAGGGTATTCCAGTAACCATAGTTCCTAGAAGATCTTCAGTTTTAGCATTTCAGGAAAATGGAGAGACTATATTTACTAGAAAGCCAGTAACTGTTTTTACTCCTGGTGGAGATGAAGTTGTTGGCTCTTTACAAAGAACTTTAGATGAATTTATAAATAATTATCTAACCCAGTCATTTTTGAGAGCATGCGGCCTGTATAATTATATAGAGAATCCAATTCTATATAAGAAAGATTTTGCCAGAGGTGCTCAGTTTGGCAGGTCTCAGGGAGTAAATACTGGATATAGATGGATATCAAGTGCAAGGATAGATGCTCATGACTAAACTAGTAAAGAATTTGCCAGATCCAGCATATTGGCTTAGACAATATATCTTTAATGAACTTAAAGAATATAGTGCTGGCGATGTAGGTGTTGTGTCTGGTCAGGGTATAAATCCAATAATCCCTTCCTCTACCCCATCAGCTCTAGCTGACTTCTACGAAACCCTAAAGGCAGAGACAGAACTCAGCGACCCATTGGTTATTCAATATGACAAACTTATGAGATTTAGGACAAATCCCTTCTATAGGATTAAAAAAGAACAGCTTGTTTTGACGGTATTGAATGGCGATACTGACATCGTTCTTAATGTAGCCTCTATTATTGAGCAATTGCTGGATAGAGAGGACGCTGCTGGACAAGATATTAACGTTTTTAGCCAGTCTGTCTCAACCACAAGTAAGCCGTATAATGTGTTTTTCCATAAGGTTCGTGCCTTTAAGGTGGACGAATCAAGAGACCTAATTGAGCTTGCAAGCGTTAACCTGGCTTTTGCCAGCAACAAGCTAATCATAGAATACGATTATCATTCCAAAGATCTTGCAGAAGATCCAGCTTATCAATAAATCAATAAAAACACTGATATACTTGCTTTTGAGGAAACACGCCATTACAATTTAATAACGATTCTATCTTAGAAAAAGAGGTGAAATTTATGCCATACACACGTGGTAATTCTAGCAACATTATCGTGGGTGCAGCTTCGTTCTTCGTAGCTGATACCCCGCTAGACTCAACCAGCCTTCCAGCTTTTGTATCAGCTGAGTCATACCGTGAGACTCTCGCAGATGACCCAGACTTTACAAACGTAGGATACACCATGAATGGTCTTGAGCTAACATTTGCTCCTGACTTTGGTGAGGTTCAAGTTGACCAGCTACTAGACGTTGCTAAGCTATTCAAGCAGGGTATGACTGTAAATATGAACACCGCTTTTGCTGAGGCTACTCTAGAAAACCTGCTCATTTCTCTTGCTTATGCAGATGACAAACTTTCTGGAACTAAGAGCACCTCTAACGGTCTAGTACTAGACCTTTCCGCAGGTGACCTTGGCGAGTGCCCAGTTGAGCGTGGTATCATTGCAGTTGGCCCTGGAACAGGTGACTGTGCGGAATCTGACCAGATTGAGCGTGTCTACGCTGCATACCGTGCACTTTCAATTGAGAGCGTAACAGTATATGCAAAGCGTGACGAGGCTTCAATGTTTGAAGTTTCTTTCCGTCTTCTCCCAGAAGATGCAAGTGCTTCTTACGGTAAGATTATTGACCGTACTTGGACTCCAGCTAGCTAATAGCAAACTTATAGGCATTGCCCATTCCCTATTTTGGGAGTGGGCTTTGCTTTTATGGTAAAATTTATAGAATGCCAACAGAAATTTACAAAATTGGAACTATTCACACAATAGACGGTCAGCCAATTGAAATAATACCTTTAAAGATTAAATATCTAAGACAGTTTATGGATGTCTTTTATACAATTAAAAATTCTAAAAATGACGAAGAGGTTATTGAAAAGCTGGTAGAATGTGTCAGAATTGCCATGGCCCAATATTATCCAGAGTTTTCAGTAAGTAAAGAGGCAGTAGAAGAAAACTTCGATTTATACAATATCTATGAATTAATGAATTATTCAGCGGGTATTAAGTTAAATGATGATAGTGATCAATCGCTTTTAGAACAAGCCTCTGCAGAAGAGAATCAGAATAATACCTGGGAAAGTTTAGACCTGGCAAAGCTTGAAACGGAAGTATTTTTGCTTGGTATTTGGAAAAACTATGATGATCTTGAGTCTTCAATATCTATACAAGAACTTATGAGTATTATCTCTAATAAAAGAGAATTAGACTATCAAGAAAGAAAATTCTTAGCAGCTTTACAGGGAGTTAATTTAGATGAGGCAGCAGATAAAGAATCTGGTAAGGCACGTGGTCAAAAAGAATGGGAAGATCTAAAGGCTAAGGTATTTAGTAGAGGTCAAACACAAGATAGTAATGATGTGCTTGCACTACAGGGTCCAAATGCACAAAAGTATGGTTTTGGAATAGGCATGGGCCTAGATTACGAAGTAGTAAAAGGCTAGCCTGTGGTATAATTAAATAAATCCAACAGGAAGGTATATAATGGCGATTACATCATATGAGGTAGAAACTCTTAAACTGATTGACGGAACTGAAATCACGGTAAGACCACTAAAGATTTCTTTGCTAAAGTCATTCATGAAGAAGTTCGCTGGGGTAGCTGCAGTAGCAGAAGACAATGAGAAGTCCATTTCACTATTGATGGAATGTGTTCAAATTGCAATGCAGCAATATAAGCCAGAAATTGCAGGGGATATTAAGGCTCTTGAGGAAAATCTTGATCTGCCTACAGTTTATAAGATTGTAGAGGCAGCTTCTGGAATTTCTCTAGACTCTGTTGCAAACGTAACTGCATAATCAATTACATAAAGAGGTGAGACTGAATGGCTGATGTAAACGCTAGACTTGGCGTTAGCCTAGATACATCAGATGCATTAGCTCAACTTAAAGATCTTCAAAGAAGAATCTCACAATTCCATAGCTCAATTGCTAATACTAGCGATGCGGCAGCTGTAGCACAACGCAAACTGCAAGCAAACTTTGTCAATAGCATAAACGCTATTGGCGGGTTTGCTGCAGAATTGCGTACTGTAAGAACAACTGCAGAAACCTTTACAAATTCTTTAGAAAGAAATAAACTATCTTTAGGCCAGTACTTTAAATTTGCTGCTGGCTCTACAAGAACTTTCGGAAGATTCTTTACTTCCGAAATGGCAACAATTGAAAAGACCGCAATTGAGCGGGTAAAAACAATTCAAACCCAATATATTAAGTTGGGCAGAGATGCTACTGGTGCAATGCAATCTATTGCAATCAGGCCAACAACTCTGAATATGCAGGATCTTGGAACTCAAGTACAGATTACTGCACAAAAGCAGGCTTTATTTAATCAACTTATCAATCAAGGTTCTACCAATCTTCTAAACTTTGGTAAGAATACTCAGTGGGCTGGTCGCCAGCTTATGGTTGGTTTTACTTTACCACTTCTTAGCCTTGGAACAGCTGCTAGCAAAACATTTATGCAAATGGAAGCCCAGGTTATTAAGTTTAGAAAAGTTTATGGAGACCTATTTACTCCAACGGCAGAACGTGATGCTGCTCTTGCACAAATTAAAGAATTAGCTTCTACATTTACTCAATATGGTATTGCTGTAGAAACAACTATTGGTCTGGCAGCTGAGGCTGCTGCTGCTGGTTTCCAGGGGGTAGATCTACAAAATCAGACAAATGCTGCTACTAGACTATCCATTCTTGGTCAGCTAGAACAACAAAAAGCATTGGAAACAACCATTGCTTTGCAAAATGCTTTCCAGATGTCTTCTGCTGATTTGGCTAGCACTATTGACTTCCTGAACGCAGTAGAAAACCAGACAGTCGTATCTCTTGATGATATTACTACAGCCATTCCAAAAGTTGCTCCAGTTATTCAGTCTTTGGGTGGTCCCGGGGGTTGGCCGTATCGTGACTGGGAAAC
>OGVU01000049.1_pt1 | contig 14807 bp, 32 predicted proteins | sample 1575861 | NCBI WGS metagenome assembly OGVU01 (sample SAMN07581532, study PRJEB24739) | freshwater metagenome | place: Singapore | collected 2015-01 | reverse complement strand
AAAAAACCCCTCCGAAGAGGGGCTATAAAGTACAACACACAAGGAAGGATTAGATTGAACAACCACCTGCGGTACAGCTTGACATCTGCGCACCTTCGACGTTATCGTCGTATTCTTTAAAGACATCCCAGTCAATATTTTCAGGCTGTAACAGTTTCAACTTATTGTAAGTGTCTTCGTCACACTCCTCATACGGGGCTTGTCTGTAAGTTCCACCATCGTAGGGCAGGAATGATACACCAGTGACTTCGTCAAAGTGTTCATATACCCATGCACCGACTTCCATCCATTCATCTTCTTTGACGGAAATCGTCACTGATGGCTTGTGTTCACAATAATGACGTTGGAACAGTAACCACAGTTTTAAGTGCTGAATAGCAGTCAATTCTTCACGCAACAAAGCACCGTCAGCAACCTTAACAGGGAAGCTAAATACAGTCGTTGAATCAGGCTTCATTACACATGGTTCTGCAACGAAACCAGACTGAATCATAAACTGTGTTAAAGGGTCTTTGTTATCAGCCCGTACTCTACGAATATAAAACTTACTATGCTGAGGATGAATACCACTAGCAGTGCTACATAGCTGAGAAACTGTACCTTCAGGTTTAATAGCTGTGACAGCAACAGATTGATTAATGCCAATAGCAGCAGCAAACTCGATATTTGTAGTAACAGCAACATCTCTCAATCTCTCCAATCTAGCAGGTAAATCAGGGTCATCAGGATTGTTTAGAAGATGATTGTCTAAGATACCTGTCATTGATACGCCCAATAACGCTTCTTCTTCAGTGTTCTTTTGCCATACTTTACGAAGATATGGGAAGTTCGTTAACGACGCTTGGAAAGTACCAAGAATAGTCGCAATACGGATTTTACGCTCCAATGTAGCCATATCATCATCGCTACGAACAATACAGCTAGATAGATTACAGAACTGATAAGGACGGAGAATAATTTCGCTGCAGGGATTCGTGCCATACGCATAAGTAGCGTCCCTGCGACCGTTCTTCGCTGCTTGTTTCTGTGACGCATCACGATTGAAAATACCTCGCTCACCAGAGTGTGATTCATAAATAGAAGACCATTCACGCATGAATTGACCGATGCTTGGACGCTCTTCATAGACTGCAGAGTTGTTTGCCAATGCACGTTGACCTTGACCTTCCCACCATGAACCTGCTTTAGCGTGTGCCATAGCATCGTCACCGAGGTCAGACAAAGAAATCATTGCGCTTCGTCGTACTCCACCCACAACAACAACTTCCCCGATTTTGCACAGAATATCATGGCATTCGAGGGAACTGAGACGGCGACCTGTTGCTCCTTTAAATTTGGCGATACAGAACTTAAAAAGGTCTTCCAAAGGTTTAGGTCCAGAAGCTCGTCCTCCAAAGGTTTTAAGTCTTGCTCCAGCTGGTCTAACCTTGGATACGTCAATCCTTGGAATCTCGCCAGAGTACAAAAGAGCAATGAGCTGCCGAAGTGATTTAGCCCATCCTTCTTTAGAATCCGACACCACAATAGTAGTTTCACTATTAAACAACTGCTCTGGCACTTCAGGTAACTTATTAACATACTGTTTCTCCACTGAGAAGCCTACACCTGTACCACACAACAAGATGTACATTGCTTCATCGAATGCTTTAGGGTCATCAATAGGTAAGTATGAGCAGTTAAATGCAGCGACATTCTGACGCTCTAGCGCAGGTCCTGCAGTCATAATTGCTCGCATTGATGGCATTACTTCTAAATTGTTTACTGCTGATTCTAGCTCTTCTCTAAGAGCGTTAGTTAAATGATAACCTTGTTTGTCGGCTAAGTGTTTAGCCATGAAGTCAAAGTAGCGCTTCACTGTCTCGTTCCAGTGTTCACGACGACCTTGGTCATCTAGGTAGCGTGAATATCTACTTTTAGCAATGAACGTATTGTACGGTGTCATTTTATATGACATTATCTAACCTCTTTTTCTAATTTGTCTGCGTTATCCTCAATCTTGTCGCTAAACATCTCGACAAGGTCCTCAGAAGTAATGTCCAACAACTCTAGCAGAGTAATCTCGTCTAATTCCTTGAGTCGTTCTTTAATCTCGTGCAACAGAAGTGGCATTCTTCTCTTCCTTTTCAATCAAGTATGATAAGTAATGTTGTGCCTTTTTCAAATCCTCCAATCCGTTTTTGTATCTCCATCGAAGTAAATATTTTAACACATTTCCTTCATAGTAGTTTAACTGCCATGTGTCAATAATGTCCCAAGGTTGGTAAGGTTTTCCTTGGTAGTGACTACCGCCAACTTGTTGATTTTTAACAGAAAATGTGTCACCAGGGTCCTCACAGCCTAAGTTCGGCATCACAATAGGACCGCTAGTGTAGCACATATTACGTTCTTTGTCAATTCGCTGTTGGTATTCTTTGTAAGCGTCTTTTAAGGTTTTAAATTCATTGCTCATTATGCTGCCCTCTTAATTTCCGTTGTCTTGCTATGTGCTTTCGTAGACTGCGACCAGGTACCACACGCACGACACTGGTATCGCTGATACACGCCCGTTGTGCTAATAGCAGTTCCACGTTTCTGTATCTTTGGCGAAGCACACGTTGGACATACGTGTTCGTCACTAAACACATTCTGATTAGGATGAGATTGTATCCAAGGCAGAAGTTTATGGTACAGTTTTTCAAGTAACGCAACATCTTGGACATTGTATTTCTCCATTGTTTTCCACGCTTCAGCGTCTTTGTTCATACATTTTAACCACAACTCAAACCCTTCATGCGCTTCTTTCTTACCTAAGCCGAGTTGCTGACATATATAGTCAAGTTTATTGCTAGTAAACTTAAACTGGCGACGAACAGTACTAAGTAAATCAATATGTTTATAAGGCGATGTTGGATTAAGACCACATAAGAGAAATTCCTTGTGCAACACAGGAAGGTCAAACTTGCGACCATTATAGCTAATAACAGCATCTGCCATGTCGAGTAATGCATGAATTCCTTTCAACATTTTTTTTCTTGAGGACTTATGAATTGAGTCGAAAAAGATTGTATCGTTACCAACCCATTTAGCAGCGTAGCACAACACACGGGACGAATCAATCATTTGGTTTATTGAAATATTTTGGTCATACAAGCCCCAAACATAGGCTGAGTTTGGTGATGACTCGATGTCTAAAAGTAAAAGTTTAATTTTCATTCTCCTTTAGGTAACGAATTGCATTGTTAATAGCATCAATGTTGTCTTTAAAATGACCTAAAGCAACATTACAAGCATTACATAATACTCCACGTATTTTTCCTGTAGCGTGGTTGTGGTCAAGCACTGCGCTTTCTTTGGATTTGCCTTCAAAAACTAAATTAACAGAACAAATCTTACACTTATTGTTTTGTTTCTGCGACAACGACATAAATTCATCGTAACTAATTCCGTAAGTATTTTTATACCACCAATCTCGATTTAAAGTTTTCTTTTTTTCTTTATTAGCTTCTCTCCACTTCTTATTATGTAAAGAGACACAAGAAATACAAGAATACTTTTTAGCGTAGAACTCGGTTGCTTCTTTTTCTTGCTTACACGAGTTACACTTCTTCATCTTTGCCTTCTAAGTCAGTAAGTGTGTAGAAACATGAACGGTCATCACTAACACCATATTTGTCCAAGAAGCGAATCTTTTCACGAACATCGTAACCGTAAATAGTGCTTAAGAACTCTGCAAAGTCTAGCAACGGACTTGTCCATGCTGTATCGTCATCGTAGCTTACACGCATAGTTACGTCTTTGCTTGACGGGTATGGACCATTGTCGTCACGCTCTGGTGCTTCAAATGTAAATGTGAAGTAGTGCTTAGTCATTAGTGATTACCTCCTTCAGGTTTGTTGTTAGACACAATCTGTAGCAGTGTGTCAACTTGGTTTCGTAAATACTGGTTTTCGTCTTCTAAGCGATTCGACCTATCTTGACACAGACGTAAAGACTCCTTTAAGAACTGTACATCAAGTCTAATCTTGTCTAAATGGTCTTCAATCATTTTGTCACCAAATCTAAGAAGTGTGCGGCATCGACAATAACTAACGGTTTACTGTGGTTCTGCTTAATAAAGACAACAGGCTGGTGTTTGCCATGCTGTTGTGCTTGATTATAGTAGTTGTAAACTGCAATCTTTGCCATGTTTTTACACTCTATTTGATACGGGAATAACTTTCTAGCAGCGGGACTAAGTTGAACGTCTTCGCCACTAGCGCCCATCGACGTAGATTTAATGTCGTCTTGTTCGAGTTGCTGAAGTCTTTCGAGTAGTGCGTCTCTGACCCACTTTTGCAGGTTTCTTCCCTTTGCTTTTGCTGACTGTGGTTTCATTCTTTTCCTCTAACTCTTCCTGAATAATCCAACGCTTCGGAATACTGATAACATTGTTGCACATATTATCGCTGACTGTTCCTGCGACACAGATACCTTCTTCGTCTTCTGCGACTAGAAAGCCTACTGTGACACACTTTGCTAAGTCTACTTTAGGCTTTTCCCATCCTGCGTCAGCCTGTGCATCAATCCAGGTAATCTTCACAATCGGTGCAGACTCCTGTAACTTCTCTAAGTTTAATGTTATTTCGGTGGTTGCCACAACTGTCCTTTCTCTCTTTGAAGCCACAAGAGTTGTCCATTTTCAAGAACTCTAGCGGTGTCGTTGTCATATGCTTTCAGAACTGCTTCGTACAGTTCCTGCTCAGTTTTACAATTTTTGAGTAACTTAGCAGCTTTCACAGGACCAATACCCTTGATACCTTGTACGTTATCGATTCTATCGCCAGTTAGAATCTGTGTGTAAAAGCTCACAAGACCTGCGAACTCTGGCACATAGTATTTCTCTTTCTTGCGATAGTTGTAGTGATGACCACGAAGCTGATTCAAATCCTTATCTATATGCACCATTACTGATTCATCTTCGGGGACTGCATAGGCTTCGATTGCAACTGCGTCATCGGCTTCAATATCTTCAACAACGACAAAGCCCCAAGAATTGACTAAATGGTCTCTTAGGGCTTGGTAGTGTATTGGCTTGTCTGCTACTCGCTGACCTTTGTATGGGGCTGTGACTGCGATGTCATAACGAAAGTTGCCTTTACCCGTTAGGAAGCCTTTGTAATCGTCGAAGTCTAAGTCCATACACAACTCAATCATTGTTGATTCAAGACGTGATATAGCGTAAGGCTCTTCTGTGTCGTTAGAAGAAAACCCTACAGCGTATATCAAGCTATCAGCGTCAATGAGAGCAGTTATCACAGGATGTCGTCGTCAGAGTCGTCAGAAGCTGAAGCACCGTCTTCGTTATACTTGACTAAGTCTGTAATCACAATCTTAGCCAACGAAGCTGATACGCCTTCCTTGTTTTTCCACTTCCAAGAATAAGGCTTAATCAATGCTACAGCTTTTGAGCCGTTGCCGACAATCTCTTTGATTTCTTTGCCATCGTTATCGTAAGGTTGGATAGCGTAGTTTGACTTAACTGTCAAGAACCAACCCTTCTCAGGCTTGTCTTCACGCTTACGTGGTGCAAGACCCATCTCTTCGAGAGCCTTCACAGCACCATCCGATAGATTGCACAAGTCAGCTTGGAACTTGCCTGACATTTCGTTAGGCTTGTCAAAGAAAGCCCACATAACTTCTGCTTGAATCTTCACTGGTTTCATTTCCATTACTTCTCCTTATCTACTGCGTTAATAAAAGTACTACTGCTTAAATATACCACAACAAACCATCCGCACATTCCACATTATGAAATTAATGCAGATGTCCAGAATCAAAGTCATCAATGCCTTCCAAGTCTCCATCTTCAAGGTCTTGTAAAGCAGTCTGAATTAACTCATGGGTTTCTGCCATGTCCATTGACGTTCTAATGACGTAAGTACCATCATTATAAGCGTGAATAGCTACTAAACCGTATAGGTTCTCCATTGTCTTTTCGTCATCTAAATCGTCAAACATTAGTGTGTTTCCTTCCAGTTGTTACCGACTTTAAAATCACCTGTTAGAGGACAACGCATCTTCAAGACAATACCTGCTTCTTCAATAGCTTTCTTACCGATTTGTCCGACTAACTCAGCGTGTTCTTCCGTTGTTTCAATCTGCCATTCATCATGGCAATTAACAACGAACTTAAACTTGATTGATTGTTTCTTTAGTTCTTTGTTGAGCAGAACCAAAGCCTGTTTCATTACTATCGCACCTGCGCCTTGTAATAACGTGTTGAGCGCCGAATGCTCCGAGCGAACGAGTAACTTGCGTCCGTCAAGACCTCGTAACCAGCCTTTTTCATTGTACGCAGTAGCAACCTTCTTGCGAAGCTGAGCGAGTTTTGGTGTGTTTTGTAGAAAATTATCAATGAGTTTCTGTCCTTCTTTCGCAGAACCTCCAACAATCGACCCGATTTTGGCACTTCCCGCACCATAGAGAAATGCATAGATAAACGTCTTAGCTTGATTCCTCGTTTGCAACCCAGCAGCGGTTTGGTTCGCTGTGTGTATATCGCCTTCAGTAACTTCATGTGTATAAGCATTGTCATTCATGTAGTGAGCCAACATACGCAATTCTAATCCACTTGCGTCAATGCCAACTAACTTCATACCTTTCTCAACAGTCCATAACGCACGACATTCAGGTCCGTACACAGCACCACTGTTAGGTACTTGTGCCATGTTAGGGCTGTGATGAGTCATGCGTCCTGTCACAGCACCGCAGGTAATTACTTTACCGTGTACACGTCCATCAGATTCTACTGCATCAATCCAAGATTCAATCTGAGCGATACGTTTTTGTAGCATTAGATACTCTGCTATTTTTTTGGCTTCGGGGATGTCGACACCTTCGAGCGTCGTTTCGTCAACGATGATGCTACCTTTTTCCGTGGTTTTCGTTGGCTTCCAACCTTTTTCGATGAGTCGCTCTGCGATTTGCTTACGGCTTCCTGGGTTGAAGACGATGACTTCATCTTTGAGCCTTTTTCCAGTTTTTTCTGAATATCGTTCAACTGTTTTCGTTGGGAATACACTCTGTAATTCATTTTCAATATCAGATAACTTACCTTTAAGTTCTGTAAGAAGTCCGATAGCTTCTCTCTCATCCAGCTTGAAACCGTTGCGTTCTTGTTCTGCAACGATGATTGCGACTTCGTGTTCGAGGTCGATGCTCTGCTGCGAGTAGTCATTTTTCATTTCCCTTTCTAAGAAAAGATATAACTGCTTTGTTACTAACGTATCTTGCTCACAATACTGAATCATCTCAGGTGTTAAACCACCATCGAAGTCTGTGAAGTCACCTTTAGGAAAACCTAATCGTTGACCCCATGATGCAAGACTATGTCCGCCTTCTAACTGTGGGTTATAAAGACGGGACAATACCAATGTATCAACGACTTGTTTCTTCTTCATCGTGACACCCCATAACTTCTTAAGCACAGGACCATCAAAGCCAATACCGTTGTGCATAATCACTTTCTCTGCACGGTTGATAAGGTCTTGTAGTGCGTCCTTGCCTGTGAAACGAACAACTTTATCGTTGTCAATATCACGAGCAACTGCTAACCAGATATGACTAGCTGTACTGTTTGTTTCTATGTCAAGAACTATTCTCATTAAATATATTGTACCAAATCTTTTAGATTGATTAGATAAAGTTTTGATGTCATATCATCTCCACCACGAACAATTCTCGGTTTACGGTCTTGAATATACTGACGTAAGACTGACACAGGAAAGACAATGGTGCTTATGATGTCGTTTCCACGGGCTAAATTATGAAACCAATAGTCAGCCTGTGTTGTAGCAATACCACTAGGTTTACCACGACTTTCAAATTCAATCACTATATTTCGTGTTGCTGACCATTTATCCCGTTCTGTCTTAACTTCAATTTTGCTGTGCTGTAGCATATCAGCAACTTGTTTTTCAAAGACTTGACCGTATTCTAAGTCGATGTCAAAGCGTTTGTCATTATTGTGTAAAGACATGAATTAACCCCACAAAATACATCGCAACTGCGACCGCTTCAACGACAAATAACGCCATGTCTTTGTCCCGAAGACCTGAGTAAGCCCATATTCCAGAGCCTATGAAACCGAACCAAATATTACTTGGATACACGTTTAGGCTTGTTAGTCCGATTCCGATTAGGCACAGTATCGTTCCCGTCCACTTTAGCATCTTCTTTCCTTGGTTCGTTAAACAATGCAGCAAGAATATCTTGCAACTCTGGTTCTGTGAAGATTATGCTTCGACCATCAGTAAAAGTTACTTGGCGGTCTTCAATGCGTGTAATCGTTGACAGGTTTACAAAAATGTTTCCAATCTTAATCATTTGCGTTTAACCTTTATAAAAGCAGACATACGATGGATAAAACCTTGTTCGTCATACACAAAAGCAAACTCGTTGAAGATGTTACGCATTTGGTATTCTTTGCCTTCTAGTTCGAACTTCTCAGCCACTTTCAATTCTTTCAAGTCGCACATATCGGCAATATCGTGTTCGTTTATCATTTTCCTTCTTTCCTATATTTGTCAATTTCTTCATCAAGCTGAATGCCTGTAATCCATGTCCAACGATGTCCTCGACCGTCGCACATCAACACCGTAGGGGCTACGACATCTTCTGGAATATCCCATGATGATGACTTCAACCAACGATATCGTTCAGCATCTTCCCAAGTATCTAAGTCATCAACAATCTGAGACAAGATATTCTTGTTCAAGTCTCTGAGACGTTCAATCTCATCACAGAGAGCATTGATGTAATTCCTAGTAACGGAATACTCGTCATGCTTGGCATACTTTCTTGCCTGTTCAACTAGGTCTGTTTTCTTGTCTTTATAGCTCATTTACAATCTCCAACATTCGTCCTGTATACTGATTATACAACAGATGACCAGCACCACCTGTGTAACCGCTAAAGCGATTCTTAAGCACACGAACGTGTGTAGTGTTGCGCTCAATCATATCTTCAGCTTGTCCGTTACGTTCTAATCCTATCACAATATCGCTTAACTGTGCAATAGAACCTGAACCACGTAACTGAGATAACGATGTCGCTGCCCCGTCTTCGTGACCTTTGCTTTCAGGACGCTTTAGGTGTGATACACAGATAAGGCTGATTCCTGTTTCCTGTACCAACATACGCAGTCTAGTCATAATAGCATCTAAGGCTTTACGTTCATCACCAACGTCACCACCTGATACAATAATACTAATGTGGTCAAGGAAGACATAGCCACAGTTAAGCCCTTTAGCCATGTATCTGACCCTATTGACAATATTATCCAAGCTACTAGAGCCGAAATGGTCAAACAGATATAAACGATTAGTTCCCAAAGTTCTATCAAATGCATCTCTTAACTCCGTTTCTGTAATTTCTACTTCAGGTAAATGAATGGGTCTATTGACAGCTAATGACATCAAAGACCTTGCAGTCTTTCGCACACCTTCTTCGAGGAACATCAAGCCAATGTTGTCCTCAGTCTTGTTCAAGATATGCCATACGATTTCACGCAAGAACTGAGACTTACCTAGTCCTGAACCTGCAGTGACCATCACTAACTCGCCTTTACGGATACCATAGGTTAGCTTGTTTAGAGCATCATACGGGTAATCGCAGTCAGCTTTTTCGATAGGTTGACTGACAGTTTCCCACAAGGTTGCTCCTTGGATGATTCCGTCGGGGACGTATCCTTCGGCTGCCCAGAATGCGTCGATAAATTCTTTAGAGTCGCCATGAGCGAGGTAATCACAGGCATCTTTATATCCTTTCTTATGTTTCATTACTTTAACTTTGCCACCGAACAACTCGGCAACTGCTTGAGATGCTTTACGACCTGGTTCGTCATCGTCAAAGCACAACACTACATTTTCGAAGCTATCAATCCATTCATATTGTGCTTGGCAGTCCTTTAGAGCCGCTTGTGCGCCGTTTCTGATAGACACCACAGGGTATTTCGACCCTGACATCTGATAAGCCGCTAAAGCGTCTAATTCGCCCTCTACAATGGTCAAGTAGCGACCACCTTTGTTAAACAGGTTTTGACCGAACAACATAGCGTTCTTAAAATCACCTGCAATGCTGAATTGCTTATCCTCAACGCTACGAACCTTGATAGCAGTCATAACGCCATCAGCATCGTAGTAAGGATAAAAGTGTTTGCTATTGTCTTGTCTTACGCCATATGCTAAGCAAGAAGACGCAGTAATACCACGGTCAATGATACTAAGAGTAGAAGCATTGTCATAAAAAGATAAATCCTTGTTCATAGGTTTAATTGGTTCTTTCTTGGTTGTTGTTCCATCGCCTTTAATGTAAGTGTGGCATACATGGCAGTATTGGTGTCCATCGTCATACAATGAATTACCATCGCTAGAGCCACACGCATCACAGGCAATGTGTTTTAAAAACTTACTATCGTTCATTTAATCCCATGCCTTTCTTCTATTGCTCTAGCATAGTTATATGCAATATGACCAATGTTTCCGCCTTCCCACAAACTTTTCCAAATGTCATGTATTTCCTCATCACTTAATGGCTTTGTTTGTTGTTTACCAGCATCAAACCCATATTTCCAACCCATCTCAACAAGCAGTAGTTCATCTTCTGTGTAGGCTTCTGTTCTTGGCTCGCCATCCTCAAGCCATTGACCATCTTTCCATTCTTCAAATGTCTTGTATATCATTTTTGTTTCTCCAATTCTTCTACAAGTCTGCGAATCATGGCGGAACCATTCTCCATTAATTCTGAATCTTGACCCCATTTAATCCTGTCACCAATAGCAATCATCCCAGCTATTAAATCTAACTCATCAGCTAACTTCAATGCTTCTTCTTTCATTCAAAATTCTCCTTAAGTTTTACATAGCTAGTCGGTTTATTTCCGATTAACTGTGCAGATTTATCAAATTCTTGTTGCCATGCTACTAACTCATTCATAGCTTCATTACGTCTTTGTTCTTCAAAATCAAGGGCTTGTTGCAGTTTATCCCTGTCAATCCATGATTCTTTCAAGACTTCCTTAGCCCACTTAATATGGTCTAGGTTCTGCAGTTTAGCTTTGTCATGGGATAACTCTGGATAATCGTTAGCGATGTCCGTAAGCACCTTAGTCATAGCGTTAATCTTGATGTTAGCCTGACGCATCTCTAAGACGTTCTCAACTTTGAGCTTAATCGCTTGGTCTTCCCAATACTTAAGACGTTCATTGACATAGTCAATATCGACGCCTTTAAAGAATGCCATCAATGTAGATAGTTTCATTTCACTACTCCTTGCATAACCCGATAAGGGTATCTATTTTCAAGCCAAAAGCATCTACGCTCATTGTCAGCGTTGATAGCCCAATAGCCTTCCCATACTACATTAGACTTCTTAAACGACCCACAATCAACTGCTTTGTCTATTTCTGTATGGACACTAGAATAAGCATAGCCACATAGAAAGACAAACACAGAGTATAAGACCATGATAAACAAGTTCATTGCTTAAATTCCTCAACAACAGGCTCTAATCTATCTACTTTGTTGTCTAATACTTCAGCTAACTGAGCCAACATAAAGTCATACCCATAGGTAAGACATAGGTCTGCAAAGTCATGCACGACAAAGTGTTGATATGCTTCGTAGGCTTCTTTAGGTGTCATATCGTTAAAGTTTAACATCTTATTCCTTTCCTTGTTTGACATAAATTGTGTAACATACTACACAAAAAATAAACATTGACTAATTACTTAACTATATGCTATCATAGTCTATATTGTTTAACAACATAGTCTATCGTAGATTGTTTCTTTATGTTATCTACTAAATTATTAAACAATACAGTAAACATCATAGCTATATAGGTCTGTATAGACATCTGTATTACCTCTCGTCCCATAAGTCTTTGTAATAGTCATCTTCAAAGCCTGAATCATCAATGTAACCTGAATCATCATCAAGTAATGTATCTGTTACATCGGTGTCAGCTTCACATAAAAGCTCATTATTGCCCTGCACAGGGATATTGCCAATAGCCTTGATACAGTCCATACAAGTATCTAAGAATTGCTTTGTCAAGCCATGTCTAAGACTACATTCATAGTCTGTCAATGTTGCATTGCACACTACACACTTCATAAAACCTCCTTAAATCAATAAAAACACACTTAGACATACCTACCTATTAACCTATCGCTAAAAACTCAATACAAAGCGTTTTAGAGCTTTCTATGGCTATTTTCATAGGTCTGAGTATCCTGCTTTCTTAACTGCATAGGCATAACCTGACATTTTAGGCATATCTATGGTCTTTTGAACAATGACATCGCCTACTGTGAGCATCTTAACTGCTTGTTCGTGGCTATCAAAGACCCTAATCAGGTCGCCTAGTTCGTCTCTTAATTCATACTTGATGATTTTCATAATTCGTTCTTAGTCCTTATAAGTTCTTCAACTGCTCTGGCAAATGTTAATAGATTGTTGCTGTTTTTCTCAAATGTGGCTAGTATTTCGTCATCTGTTGGCGACTTATACCAATCCTCAATAATCTGGTGTTGCGTACAATATTCCTCATGCATAGACTTAAAAAACTGTTTATCTATCATATTAGCTCCCTTGATTAAATAGGTTGAACAATGGCATTTTCTTTAATAGTAGTGCCTTACGCTTATTAATGTCAAGGTTAGGGTTTTGTAGGTTATCGTCACCATAGTGAGCATTTTCTATGCCTTTACAATCAGTCCACACCTGGATAGCCTTAAAACCTAGGTGTATTTGCTTTTTACCCCTACGTTTATACTCTTTGACTGTATAGCAATCGTTAAGAGCATAGACATTAATAAGTCTATAACCACCCTTAGAGTTATATTGGCGTTCTTTAGCGACAATACGCACCACTCCTGACCTGACTAGACTAAATACAAGCTGACTAGCATAGTTTTTAGGCAAATCAGGCACTAGCTTGCTTAATTGGTCTATTGTGCTAGGGTTATTGCGTAAGACCTCTAGCACTTGTTCCTTTTTATTTAGCTTTGGCATTGCTTACCCTTTTCTGTGATGGTGGCACAAAGCCGTACTTTGCAAATGTCTTATTAATATCCGTCTTAGCTGATGGCACATAGCTAAAACGATTGTCTAATATGTTTGGCGTAATCTGTTTAGATTTCATTATTTAACCTCCTCACAATCTGTAAGAACATCAACCCACGACTTAGCTTCTCGATTGTCAATGAGCCAAATATGATTTAATCCCATGCGTTGAGCCATACTCTCTGCTAAATCCCAGGTTTCGTGTTCCCCTACACAATACAAAAGACCATCATTACTGCTTAAGGCAAAATATTTCATTGTTTAATCTCCAAAGTTGTTAAGACATTCATGCTCTGCTATTGCGTATTCTTTGGCAATATCGAACCACTCGACAGAATCTAAGACATCATTTAATAATGTGTTAAGACACGGGTCTAAATACTCAGAATCAGGGATAAGGTCTGTAAAGTGCTTTTTAAAGCGTTTTGCGAGTATGTGTGCAATCTCGTCTATATCCTCATAGCTTGAGAACATATCACAGGTCATAAGTGCAAATTGTTCACTTAAACGCCAATTCTGCTCTATTGTGTCTAAAATGTATTGTGTATTTTTATTCATTGTTAAACCCTTTCTTAAATAATCTGAAAAGCCCATAACATCACAGGCACTACAAAGCACAAGCCCAGGAAAATACCTTTTAATATGTCTAGCATGATTCTATCTCGCTTTCGTCTGTGGTTAATTCGCAACTGTCTAACCACTCATTAAAGCCACATTCGTAAGCTATTGGGTCGCATTCTTTTAATACTCTACTAGGCGACAAGCGAATATACCCAATTACAATTTCATCGTTGCATTCGTCTAGCATTTCATCATATTGCTCATATGCGTCTGATTCGTCTATGTATGTGTAAGTCATGATATTACCCTTTCATTGTCTTAAATTAAGATACTGCCTAAGACTATCTCACGATAGTTTCGCCTAGTCAAGGCTCATCAGTTAGGCTGGAAAGTGTGAGTAGTATTCTACTTCAAGCTCATTTTCAGGTAGCGACATAAAATAATTTTTCCATTCAACATACTCATCACTATCTAAACCCCACAATGCTGCTTTTAAGTCTAATAATTGCTCTAACATTTTTAACCTTTCAATTTGTCAATGTTATCTACTATAAACTGAGCCAATGTAATAGCCTGACTATCTGTAAGGTTTAGCTCAACCTTGCCAAATGTGTAGACACTATTAAATACTGTTGATTCCATTTCTTTACCCTTTCTTTGTGTGTTGTTAATGTTTACTGCTATGTGTTCATTATAGGTGTGTTATGTGATTAGTCAAATTTATTTTTAATACTTGAGTGCGTTATAAGGTTATTCTATCTAGGCGTTATAGTTACGGATTGTCTTAAGTGTTATAGACTGTATTGGTTATGGTATAGGTTACGTTATAGGTTACGTTATAGGTTACGTTATAGGTTACGTTATAGGTTACGTTATAGGTTACGTTATAGGTTACGTTATAGGGTGCAACATTGTCCTACATACCTGAGCAATTTAGTCAACTATATCGACCAACATAGTAAGTCAGTGCTAACTAACATAGTCCTGGTCAGTAAGGACTCACTAACATAGACAATATAGGTGTGTAAGTGCTTACTAACATAGTCAATATAGGGGGGTGGGGTAGGCTGTGTTGTTGTAATCAGCTGCGGGTTAGTCGGGGCCTAAGGCGAATCCGAAAGGAACAGTCGATGGACAACGGATACTATCGTGACTGGGAAAC
>OGVU01000048.1_pt1 | contig 15038 bp, 11 predicted proteins | sample 1575861 | NCBI WGS metagenome assembly OGVU01 (sample SAMN07581532, study PRJEB24739) | freshwater metagenome | place: Singapore | collected 2015-01 | reverse complement strand
GTTTCCCAGTCACGATAATGCGGTTGGAGAGGGGAAGATTTTCGAAGGGTTGGGTATCGGAGAAGGGACCTGAATTAATAAGTTCGCCTTGCTCAGAGAACAAGGCGAACTTAGCGGTAGTATTACCAAAATCCAGGGTAAGGATCATATTATTTGGCTACGCCTACAGAGCGTTTCTCACGGATCACGGTGATTTTCACCTGTCCGGGATAACGCATTTCGGTCATGATTCGATTGGATAATTCGAAAGCCAAGACATCAGCTTGTTCGTCGTTGGTTTTTTCTGCACCCATAATAATTCTCAGTTCGCGACCTGCTTGAATGGCATAGGCTTTTTCAACGCCAGGATAGCTAAGTGCCATCGTTTCCATTTCTTTGATACGTTCTACGTATTGGTCGTCTCCTCTTCTGGCACCGGGTCTAGAGCCGGAAATAGCGTCACATGCTTGTACGATTGGGGAGATGAGGGATGTCATCTCGATTTCATCGTGGTGGGCACCTACGGCATTGATAACTTCGGGGTGTTCACCAAATTTTTCGCACAGTTTCATACCGAGCAAAGCGTGTGGTGTTTCTTCGTCGTTATCGGGGCATTTTCCGATATCGTGCAATAGACCGGCACGTTTTGCTAATTTTACGTTTAGGCCCATTTCGGCTGCCATGGTAGCACACAATCTGGCCACTTCGCGGGAGTGTTTCAACAGGTTTTGACCGTAAGAGGAGCGGAATCGCATCCTACCCACGTATCGAATTAATTCTGGGTGAAGACCGGTGATACCCAAATCCACTACGGTTCTTTCGCCCCATTCTACTACTTCTTCCTCGATTTGTTTGCGGGTTTTTTCTACCACTTCCTCAATACGAGCTGGGTGAATTCTACCATCGCGGATTAATCGTTCCAAGGAAACGCGGGCAATTTCTCTACGAATAGGATCGTAGCAAGAAAGCACGATGGTTTCTGGGGTATCGTCTATGAGGATTTCTACTCCGGTTGCGGCTTCAAATGCTTTGATGTTTCTACCTTCACGGCCGATGATTCTACCTTTAACATCGTCATTTTCCAATGGGAACGAGGTAACGGTGTTGTCGATTGCGGTTTCAGCGGCGGTACGTTGAATGGTTTGTAAAACGATGCGTTTTGCTTCGCGGGTAGCGCTTAATTTGGCTTCTTCTACGATGTTTTTGGCAAGGCTAAGTCCTTCTGTGTGTGATTTTGCACGGATGGTTTCGAGCATTTGCGCTTTAGCTTCATCGGCGGAAAGACCTGCAACTTTTTGGAGTTGTTCTAATTGTTGATCTCTCAGTTGGGTGATTTCGCGTTCTTTGGTTTTGTAATTTTCGATTTGCGCGTCTAGGCGTTCTTTGGTTTTTTGAGTTTCCTCTTCTTTGGTTTTAGCGGCACGCAGTTTATCGTCTAGGGATTGCTCCTTTTGTTTTAGTCGATTTTCTGCATTGTTCATTTCTTGGCTTCGGCGATTGGTTTCTTTTTCGTATTCGGAACGAAGCTGCATATACTTTTCTTTAGCTTCGAGGATACGATCTTTTTTAATGTTTTCGCCTTGTAATTTGGCTTCTTCAATGATGGAGGAGCGTTCTTTTTCGAGTTGTTGTTTACGCATTACAACGAATGCGAGGTATCCAAGGGTTAATCCAATGAGGAGACCTACGAGGATAAATACGATAATGTCCATGTTTTTTTCCTGATCCTTTTTTAGTGTTTAACTAGTTTTTTGGATAGGTTGTATGGGTTAATTCTGCGAATAAAACGGGGCGTTACAGATTCAACATTTTTTCCAGCAAAGCAAGTTCGTGGGAGAGCTCTTGGAGTTCTTCTGGGGAGGTAGTATTTGCGTTGTTGGAATGGTGGTTGGCGGGAGATTTCACCAAGTCACCAGCTAGATCGAGGGCTGCCCAAGATATTCTATCCAGCGGGTCTGCGGAATAGGTACGAAAGGCATCGATTTTGTTGTTGAGTACTGAGGCTGCGGATCTCAGGGCTTCTTCTGCTTGTGGTGGTACGCGCAGCTTGAGGGGCCGTGAGTCCACATTAATAGTAAGCAGTATGGGATCTGAGTTCAGCAATTTATTCGTTGAGTAAGTCTATACACCTATCTATGTCTTTCACCAATTCGTTGATCTTGATTTTGAGGTCTTGATTTTCGGAATCGTTGGCCGACAAATTCTTTGCAAGTTTAATCAATTTATTTTCTTCTTTGAGTTCGGCGAGCGAATTTTTTTGCATGTTTATGGTATTTTCCAAGGTAGCAATTCGGTCTCGGAGCAAGGAAGATTCTTCGCTATTTTGACTTTGGGTATTAAATTGGGAAGAAAGTTGTTGGTTTTGGGTTTGCAGTGATTCTTTTTCGAGTATCAGCTGTTTGAGGTATTCTTGTTGTTGTTTATTTTGGGCAAGCAGCGCATTCCATTTTTCTTGGAATGTGGCTTGATTTTCCTTGTAGGTTTGTTGGTTTTGCAGCAGAATGGATTTTTCGTGTTGCAGTTGTTGGATTTGGGCCTGCAGTAATTCCAGTTGTTGATTTTGGGTTTGCAATTGTTGGGATAGAGTCTGCAGCTGTTGGTTTTTAATTTGTAGCTCCTGCGTTTGGGCTTGAAGTTGCTGTGAAAGCGACTGATTTTGTTGAATTATGGCTTCCGTTGCCAGTCTTATTTGCTGTATTCTGGATTTCAATTCGGAAGTCATGCTACAAAGATACAAACTTCCTTAATTTGCAAAGGATGAATTTCTCGATTTCAGGAATGCGAATAGGGAAATAATCATCGAAAACGTAATCAACCAAAAAAGATCACCGGTTTTGAGGTAGAGGGTTTGGAAGGTATTGGCGTAGAGGGTTTGGTTGAGACCGGTTTGGTGATTAGCAGGTGGGAATAGGGGGTCGACCTTCAGGGTGTCGTTTTCGTGGATTTCGTTGAATTTGGCATCCAGTTGTGATGGTGACGTTGTTGGGAATCCCCAGAAATATTGGTAGGGCGATTGTTTGGAGGGTCTGTTTTCGTACCAAGTAGTGGATTTTACGGTTTCTCCCAAGGGATTAATAAACCCACAAGAGCCGGTATTGGCACTTCGTGCAACCCATTTGCGTTGTTCGATGGCTCTTAGGGTGGCGTAACTGTAATGTTGTTTGTAGCCGGGGGAGTTTTCCCACCAAGCATCGTTGGTAAGCACGGCCAACCATTGAGCGCCCTGTTTTACGAAATCTCGTACATAATCGCCATAGATACTTTCGTAACAGATTAAGGGAGCAGCGGGGTTTGGTGCATACATAGTGGTGGCTGAGTCTGAGATACCCAAGGTTCCGGTAGTGGAGTGTTCGTCTAATGAAATCGCGAGTGATTCCAAAAAGGGAAGGTATTTTACGAAGGGTAGCTGTTCTGTACCGGGAACCAATTTGGACTTGTGATAGGTAGTGTACGTGTGGGATGTATCCAGTTGAATGCTAGAATTATAAGGTATATACCAATAGGTTGGGTCATCGGTAGGTCTTGCATCGGTATGGGGCTTATCGGCCGATTGGAAGAATTTAACGGCATTGATTCCAGAGATTATGGTGAGATTTTTTCGCAGGCTATCGTTTCTGAGCTGTTCTTGCAAGGTTCGAACCTGAAAATCGAGGTTAATTTTGTCTATGTTTATTGAGCTAGCTAAGGAGGTTTCGGGCCATAGAACCACATTGGTAGAGTCTCCGGTAAATCGTTTGGTTGTTTCCCAGAGTTGGTTCACCATGGCTAGGGGGTAGGTGTCGAATTTTTCATTCCATGGATCGTAGTTTGGCTGAATAACGGCCACGTTTACGGGCGTTCCTTCTTTGGGATTGATTCTACTTTTCAGTCCGATGGAGAGCAGGTAGAGTCCTATTAATGCAATGGTAGGTAGCAGTAACTGGGTATTGGATTTGTTGTTAATGGCTCTAAGAATGAGTAAGTTTATGATTATTACGATGAAGCTGCCACCGAGTGTTCCGGTGATTTCGTACCATTGAATAAAATTAGGCAATCCAACCAGTCCATTACCGAGGGTTAACCAAGGCCAAGAAAGATCCCAGCGGTGGTGCAGGTATTCAAATGTTAACCAAGTAATTAGGAGTGCTGCGAAGGCTTGGGTATTGTTATTGGTGCGTTTGACGGTAATTCGGTAGGCGGTAAAGGGCAGCAGCATAAATAGAGAGTTGAGTGCAAGCATGGCAACTGCGCCGGCGGGAGATGAGTTCCATACCCACCAGGTGGTGGTGATGTTGAAGCCCAATAGGGAGAGGTATAAAATTCCGTAATATTTAAGGAAGGAGCTGTGTTTGTTGAGTTGGGCATAATTTAACCACGGTAATAAGGCCACAAATAACAATTGGGTGAATTGCATGGGGTACCAGGCTAGCCAAAACAGCAAGGCGGGGAGCAGTATTACGGCAATTATCGGCATGAGTGAGCAAATTACGGGTTGGAAAATTAGGTTTAGTTAAATATAGCGTTACGAATTTACACCTTCTAGGGTAACCACAAATTCGCCTTTTGGGGCATGGGCTTTGAAATGAGCTAATACATCGACCAAGGGACCGGTAATGGTTTCTTCGAATTTTTTGGTAAGTTCCCGAGATACGGAGATTCTTCGTTCTTGAGGATTGATAATTTCGCTTAATTGCTCTAGGGTTTTAAGCAATTTGTGAGGGCTTTCGTAGAAGACGGTGGTATGGTCTGCGTTTGCGATTTCGGTGAGTTTTGTTTGTCGACCTTTTTTCATCGGCAAAAATCCTTCGAATGTGAATTTATGAAGGGCGAAGCCGCTTTTCAGCAAAGCGGGTATAAAAGCGGTAGCACCGGGGAGTACATCTACGGGCAGTTGATTTTGTAGGCAGGCACGGGTGAGGAGGAAACCGGGATCGGACACACCCGGGGTTCCGGCATCGGAAATTTGAGCTACGGATTTGCCATTTTTTATATCGTTAATGATACCGTTGAGTTTGTGGTGTTCATTATGCTGGTGAAAGGAATGGCAGGGGGTATCGATGTGGTAATGATTGAGGAGCACTTTGGATGTGCGGGTATCTTCGGCCAGAATGTAATCCACGGATTTCAGGGTTTCTACGGCTCGATAGGTGATATCGCCCAAGTTACCGATGGGGGTAGGAATAAGGTATAAAATGCCGCTCACGGAGCAAAGGTAGTAATTATCTAATAGGCGATGAATATTGTGTTTTTGGTATGAGGTGGGTGGTAGCGGATTTAGCAGTTTTAGAGGCCGAGCAATCGTTTTTTAGCATGGTATTCTTGTCTGAGGAATTTATTTCTGGGTCCATTGCCGCTGATGCTCAGGAGGGTTCCGTTTTGTTTGCAGGTTTCCAGCCAATTTTGGGAGGCGTCTACCCAATGGGCGCAATCGGACTGCATTACACCGCACATTTGAGACACTACCCAGGCTACGTTTTCGCGGGTAGTTTTAAATAATATGGTATTGTCGTTGGTAACCAGGGGCGTAAAGTAAAGTTTGTAATCGCCGCCTTGGAGGTAGGATTGAATGGGGTGCATTTTTTTGCCGATGGAGGCTTGTTCGTGGATGTGTTCGATGAGCATATCGTAATCGTCCATAACGGCTTGAAATTCGTTTTGATTTTTAAATAAACCGGATTCTTGGTAATATTTGATTTGGTAGAGGGTTGAGAACAGGGTTTCGTAGCTCCAGATTTCTTCGGAGGGAAGTTGTAGGTATTGGGAGGCGATGGATTGGAATTTTGGATTTACAGGGCAGAGGGAGGCTTGGAAGGATTGATTTTTAAGTTCTGGATGATTGAGAAAATCTCGTTGCCATACAAAATTTTTAAATGCGGCAAGGGCAGGGAACCAAAAGTAGTAGAATAGGGGTATTTCTTTGGCGCCGTAGGCGATGTACGAATGGGGTCGTTCAATGCATTTTTGCAGCATGGAATTGATATCGGTGAAGAGGTTGTCTAGGGTGAATTGTTGATTTATTTGTTTGAATTCGCCTTGAAACCAGTTGTTGCCGAGGTTGATTAGGGTATTTAGGTCAATGTTAAATTCTTTGGCGAGAATTACGAGTTCTACGGCTCGGAGGGATTCTGGATTTCGTATTCTTCGGTAAGCGGCATCTTCGGATATATGTAATAAGTCTGCCACGATGGCGGCTGTTTTCATTCCTTTTCTTTTTGTTTTTTGATGTAGTAGTTGTGTAAAGCTCTCAATCATTCTCATGGTGTATTTTCATTAAAATTTACGTTTAGTACAACGGGGGGTGTGGTGTCACCTAAGGTTGTTGCGATTTTTGCAAAACTTGGATTTAGGGGTGGGGTGTTTTTGCGGAATTTGCCAAGGTTATGGTATTGATTTTCAGGAGTTTTGTTTCAATAAATTTTAAAAATTATGAGACGAACACTACTAGTATTATTAGGATTGTTGGGCGGAATTTGCTTTTGCAACGCTCAACAATTGGGATCCTCGGGTGTAGAGGATGGGTATTTTGGATGGCGATCTTCGGTGTATCGCGATTTGGGTTTAGAGAAAACGGGTAAGGAACGGTTTGCAGAGTTTTCCAATACGGGTATGGATCTGAGGCGATTTTCCGATGGTTCCTTGGGATTGTGGGACGATTCTGTGGATATCAATCAGGCCTACGAATTATGGAAGTTGTACGAATATGGCAAGGTGGGTTCTATGGTTCAAGAAGGGGCTTGGGACAGTTTTCAGGTGTGGACTCAGGGCTATTTAAAACGAGGTATTGTGCCGTTGTTGGTGGTAGATTTTACGTATGCTCAGCTCACGGATTCTTTTTGGTTGCGGGGTGGGTATCGTATTAAGGAGGACAGTTCGGGGTTTGAGAAACGGGGTTCTTGGCATGTGGGTGATGTTGAGGAGAAGTATGCGTTTGGTGTTTTTCCGATGGTTTCGGTTATGCGACCTGAGTATCAGCATTTGGTGCTGGATCCGCGATTTATTCTAACGGACTCAAAGTTGAAATCGGTTCAAAAATTTGGTGTTGAAATGGATGGATGGGAGCGAGAGTTGCCAATAGGCGAACCCGTGAAATTCCATTGGAAGCGGGGCTTGAATCATCTTCGGTTTTTTATGTCGGACGTGGATGATAGCATTCGTTTGGCATTGTTTAAAAATCCCCAGATGTTTAGTAATGGCGGGAAGTTTTTTAAGCAGGTGCGATTTTGGTGGAAGGCTTCGTGGGCAGAACAGACGTTGAACGTTTTTAAGGATTTACCGTTGGAATTTGCTGAATTTCCGGTGGCTATTAAGGATTTAACATCGGGTGAAACTATTTCTTCTGGTGCGAATTTGACGATACATTTTGGCAAGGATTCGGCAATGGGTTTGGCTAGAACTTGTATTAAACGACCGATTGTTTTTGTGGAAGGTATTGATTTTGGCTATTCGGACCTGTCGGAAGGGTGTAGGGACGGTAAGTGTGGTAATGTTGGGTATGTAGATTTATTGAAGGGTAAGCAATGGAATTCGCAAACGGGGGAGTGGGAAACATGGTTGGCGATTGAGCATACGCCGAGTGTACTGAAGGCGTATTTGGATTCTGGGTATGATATTGTGTATGTGGATTTTTGGAAGGGGAGTGATTGGATAGAGCACAATGCTCAGGTTTTAGAATCGGTGTTACGGCATTTGTCGCAGCGGCTTTGTGGGTCTGAGATGCATGTAGTTGGAGCAAGTATGGGAGGGTTGGTAGCGAAATATGCGTTGAACAGGATGGAAGAAGCCGGTGAATTGGGATGCATACGGAGTTACACTTCTTTTGATTCGCCGCATCAAGGTGCCAATATTCCATTGGGGATGCAGCAGATGAGTAATTACTTAAAAGGGGTTAGCAGGGAGTCGCGGGATGTTGTGAATAGGATGTTAAATGCTCGGGCTTCCAAGGAATTGTTGGTGTATCATTTTGGCAGTAATAACTCATGTGATGTTAGTAGAACTCGATTTTTATCTAGCAAGTATGCTACAGCATTGCCAGGTCAACCTTGGAAAATGGCGATTGCTAATGGCAGTGGATGGGGTGTTGATGGTATGCAGCAATTGTTGGATGGTTCTGAAATGGTTTCTGGGAGTAAGTTGGCTGAAATTGGGATTTCAGAATTTTCTAGAACCTTATTTGATTCATTAATTGCCGGTTGTGACGATGCTGTTTTGCGTTTATTATTGGTTGGATCCAAGAAGTTATTAGAGTCTACTAAGTTGCAGTTTTATTCGTATGTATTTGATACGCGCATTGCTAAGAAAGACAAGCAATTAACGGCTTTGGCGGTATATGGAGGGGGTATTTCACGGAAGTTATTTGAAGTATCAGAAAAGAAGACTGCCTTTGATCATCAACCGGGAGGTATGCATGATGGTATTTTAGGATTTAAGTTTAATGCGTTTGCCTTAGGTGGGACGATTTTTGCAGAACGCACGTGTTTCATTCCTACTTGGAGTGCATTGAATTTGGAGGAAACTCCGTTTAATTGGGTAAAACCCATGTATCTGAATTTAGGGTCTGGATGGTTATCTGGTAACGGTTCTGGGTTTGATGATTATTATGTGGCGGAGGAAAATCAAGACCATGTTTTTTTTGATTCTGCCAGGGGAGGCAATGCATTTTGGTTATTGCGTAAATTATTGTGGTTGGATCGTGCTACGGCAGTAACTAAAGGTGGGGATTTGGTATGGTATGGAAGGGAACGTGATCGATTTATTGGGGGTGGTATTGTTGGCAGTGGAAGTACCTTATCTATCAATCATCCACAGGAATTGGGAAAATTGACTACGGGTCAATTGAAATTATTAAACGCTTTAAAGAATAGACGATTTTATGTTGCTTCTTGTTCGGGTGCTATTTTGGAGGTGCAGAGTAAAGGTTTGGTTCGCGTAGGTAGTGGTTTCAAGGGTCAACAATTGACGGAAATTATTATTGGTAATGGAAGTTCTTTGGTGGTTGGAACGGGTGGTATGTTGAAACTGGAGGGTGGCAATAGTGCGTTGCGTATACAACGCGGCGGAGTTTTGTACTTGAAGGATCGATCTGTTGTTGAAATTTGGAATGGCTCCTCCCTAATCGTTGAAGAAGGTGGGTTGGTTGTGTTCGGTGATGCGGTTGATTTCCGGTTACTGGGTACGGGTTCGATGTTTCATGTGAAGGGTAAATTAATGATGGATTCGGGTGCCAAATTCCGCATACAACCTTATCGCGGTATGGAAGTGGGTTTAATGAAATTCAGTTCCGTTGGCAAGGGTTTTGGGATGTTTGAGTTTGCTGGGGACGACAATGTGATGGAAATTGTGGGCAATGGAAAGGAAAACGGAGTTGTTTTTCAGATGGAAGGTGCCATTGATTTAAGAAAAGGAATCAAGGCGGTATCAATCTTGGAATCGGATGTTTTCTTGGGTAAATCAACCACCGTATATCTTCGAGGAGCAATAGAAATCCGTGAGAGTTTATTGAGTAGTAGAAGTTGGAGTTTCCGTTCTTCGAATCGATGGAGTATTGATTCTGGCAGTTTAAGACTAAGTAATAATTCGGTGAAAGGATTATCGGGGGGTATTGTGTTGGGTGGAAGCATGGTGATTGACGAGTTTGAAAACAATCGATTTATGGATAACGACACGGGCTTGGTTTTGGCAGTAGATGGTTTTAATTTGCTTAGTAATCGATTCGAAGACAACGAGATAGGGGTATTAGTAAGGGGTGCTGGACGAGGTAAAAAAGTGATTTCCCAGGGTTATTGGTTAAATAATTCACGGGGATTGATTTTGGAAGCATCGAAGGATATCTTTGGAAGTGCGCTGTTTCTAAGAGAGAATTACTTCGTAAGTAATGGGTTGGGCATGTTGAATTTGGCTGGAAGCTTAGGAATGAGTTGTTCCAATTTTGCCTACAACGATACTGGTATTCTACAAAAAGGAGGTGTTCTTGCTATGGGTTGGGGCAGTGGATTGCGTTATGGTGCTGATACGGTTGCCTTGAGGAATAATACCTTTGATAAGAACAACGCGGCTCATTTGTTAGTAGATAGTGTTTCTGTATTTTGGAGTGGAAATAATAATTTCCGAATGGATAGAAGTTTTTCCTCGGTTAAGCCAATGGTGCGTGGTAGTATATCAAATGGGGTAATAACGGGTAGCAGTAATTCAATTTTACTAGATTTGGGAAAGGTTCATTTTTGGCCTAAATCAGCGGGTGGATTTTCCCAGGTATACAGTAAGCATGTTCAATTGACTCAATCTGGCTTAACCGTTAGCGGAAACGGACAATTAATGGACAGTTTAAATACAACGTGTTATTTACCGTTGATGGTTTGGAATGGTGGAACCATTAAGGATTACAACGGTTTGGTTTCTGATTCTGTGTTTACGTTAGAGAAATCGGGACCAGTTGTGGTTAGAATTTACGATTTACAGGGTAGATTATTGGCGAAAGATGCTGATTTTAAGAAAATTAGTCTATCGGTTTCTCCTGGAATTTACTTGGTTGAATGGGAGTTTGGGCATGGAAAGGAAATAAAAAAGGTATTGATAGACAAATGATAAGAATAAACCCGCGTACCCTATTAATTTTGTAAGATGAAGATTACGTTTTGGGGTGCTGCTCGACAGGTGACAGGAAGTATGCATGTTTTGGATTTGCCGGGGGGTACGCGGGTTTTGATTGATTGCGGTTTGGATTATGAGAATAGAAAAGAATTTGAAGCAAAGAACGAACGGTTTCCGTTTGATCCAGAGTCAATAGATTTGGTGGTTTTAACGCATGCACATATCGACCATTCGGGCAATTTACCCAATTTAATTCGTCAAGGATTTTCGGGTAAGATTGTTAGTACAGCGCCTACGTTGTTGTTGAGTGAATATTTATTGAATGATAGTTTGAATATACAGCGCATGGAATTGGCGGCTAAAGAGAAAGCAATTCGAAGAAAGCGGGGAATGAAGGGCAAGAATATACGGTTGCAGCCATTGTATGCGAAGAAGCATATTCAGGATTTTGTGGATATGGCGGTTCAAGTGGATTACGAACATCCATATGTTTTTAACGATAAGTTGCAATTGAGTTTGCACCAGGCGGGTCATATTTTGGGTGCTGCATCGGTTCGATTTGAGATTACCCATGGGAATGTGATACATCGTGTTGGATTTACTGGGGATTTGGGCAACGCTAATTCTAAGTTGGTGCCAGATCCGCATCCTATGGAGGGATTGGATTATTTGATTTCGGAGAGCACCTATGGGGGTAGAAAACACATGACGGATTCGCGTAGGGCGGAAGAAATATTGTTGGATGAGGTAACGGAGGTTTGTGTTCAGCAGGGTGGTAAGTTGGTGATTCCCGCCTTTAGTGTTGGTAGAACTCAGGCTATTATATTTACTTTACATCAATTATACAGACAAGGTAAATTGCCTAATATTAAAATAATAACCGACAGTCCATTGGCAATTCGGAGTACGCATGTATATCAACAACATATATCGTATTTGAATGAGGAGGCGCATGAGTTTCAACGACAGCACGGCGGACTGTTTAATTTCCCTTTGTTGCATGTGGTTGAAGACGATAGAGAGAGCGAGTTACTGAGTGTAATAGATGAGCCATGTGTTATTATTTCAGCTGCTGGAATGGTTGAGGGGGGTAGGATTCAGATGCATGTTCGAAATAATATTGGTAATGAAAGAAATCGGATATTGATTGCTGGATTTTGTGCGGAGGGTACCTTGGGTTGGCGATTGTTGCAGGGTCAAGATTTTGTAGAGATCAATCATAAATCGAGACCTGTTCGTGCGAGTATTCGAAGAACGGATGTTTTCAGTGCTCATCCGGATCATGAGCAAATGGTAAATTATTTTGAGAAATCGCATGCTTCACGCGGCTTGAAAGGATTGTTTTTGGTACATGGGGATTTTGTGCAGATGCAGAAGCTAGCTGGGGATATAACTTTTTGTCCGGTGCATTTGCCCGGTAAAGGCGAAGTTTTTCAGTTGAATTAAGGAAAAAGTTGATTTGAACACAAGCCCTTCCATAGTGAATCAATTGTTAAGACCTTTTGGTTTTTTGTATGGTGCAGGTGCATGTATTCGCAGACAGCTTTACATTGTGTTTGGTTTGAGGAAGTCGGTAGAAATACCTGCTTGGGTTATTGGTAATTTATCTGTTGGTGGAAGTGGTAAAACTCCACTGGTTATTGAGTTAGTGAGGCGATTAAGCAAGGAATGTGGGGATGGTTTTTCGGTTGCAACATTATCACGGGGTTATGGCCGGAAATCGAATGGATTTTATCGAGTAACGGAGTGTGATTCTGCGAAGTTTGGGGATGAACCATGTGAATTGTATGTTTCTATGGGTGATTTACCTCATGTGGGAGTTTTTGTGGGTGAAAACAGAGTGAATGCTCTGGCAAGAATTAAATCTGAGGGATTTGATTTGGCCCTATTGGACGATGGAATGCAGCATTTACCATTACTGGCTAAGGGTTATATTTTAACAACGGATTATGCTAGGTTACCGGATCAGGATTATTGCATGCCTTCAGGAAGATTGCGTGAATTCAACGGCTGCACGGAGTTAGTGGATTTTGTGGTTGTAACAAAGTGTCCAGGGGATTTGGTAGATTTCCATTTTCAAGAGTTGCGATCGCGATTACAAGGATTATTAAAAGAGAATTTTAGGAGTGAATTTGACAAGCGGATATTATTTGTTGGTCAGGGATTATCCTTTTTTAGGGTTTCCAATGATGATGGAAAATTAACGGAGGTTGATTTATCTGTAGTTGTAGCTAGTATTAGTAGTGATTTTTTTGCGGTTACAGGAGTAGTTGGCGGGGAGGGTGTGGTTTTAGGTTGGAAGCAATTTTTACCGATTGTTGGAGAAAAGGTTTATCGAGATCATTTTAGTTTTGAACAGAGACATATTCAGGAATGGGTTAAAGAAATGGGGCAAAAGAACATTCAAAATTTTGTATGTACTCGCAAGGATTGGATGCGTATTTTGCCATTTATTGGCGAATTTGGTTGTGAAATACAACTATTAGTTGTTGGAACCATGCCTGTGTTGTTAGAACCCATGGATGATTATGAATTTTTATTAAATGAAATATTAAAGAAATAAGTTGAATTGATATGAAAAAGAAATGTTTAGGTGTATTAGTAATAGTAGGTAGTGCAATATTGGGTTTAACCAGTTGTTCGGTAGATCCGGCAGTGGTGATGGATGAATTTAGAAATCAGCCGGATAAAATTTGGGAGTGGAAGGAGGTTCAATCCTTTGACTTTGAAATCACGGATGGTAATTCGTATTACGATATCAGTGTCCAGGCGAGGATTACTGCTCAATTTGCTTACAGTAATTTATGGATGGTATATAGGCTTGGATTTAAGGATAGTTTGTCGGGTTCGGCACAAGCGAATCTTAGCTCCAAAGTGGCGGGTAGCAAGCAGTTTGATGCGGTATTGGCCGATGAGACCGGAAGATGGTTGGGCGATGGAAGAGGCAATTTGCGGGTATATTCATTTCCTGTAATTCAACGTATGGTTTTAAAGCCAGGTAAATATCGATTTTTACTTAAACAAAATGTTAGAGTAGATCAGTTATTTGGTGTATCTGATATTGGTTTACGGGTGGTAAAATCCGGTGCTATTTTATAAATAAATTTATGGTAGTTCGTGGTAATGCGGCTGCGCTGTTAGGCGTAGATGCTCGATTAGTGACTGTTGAGGCTTCCTTAAGTCCGTCATTTGATGGCGGCGGCACCTATATTATTGGGTTACCGGACAATACGGTGCGCGAGAGTTTGTATCGTTGTGATGCGGCTATTCGAAACAGTAATTTTGAGCCTATACGTCAGCGATTGGTTATAAATTTATCCCCAGGAGATATTCGGAAAGAAGGAAGTTCCTATGATTTAACGATTGGCATGGTTATGCTGTGTGCTAGTTATCAACTGGGAGATATCGGTGCACTGGAAGGATGGATGATCATGGGGGAGTTAGGTTTGGATGGTAGGGTATTATCCATGAAAGGCGCTTTATCTGTGGCTATTTTAGCACGTAAACAAGGGATTAAACGCGTTATTGTGCCGTTGGAAAATGCTCGGGAAGCGGCAATGGTTAAAGATATTGAAGTTTATGGTGTAGAAACATTGCGTGAGGCAGCAGAAATTGTGCGTGGCGAAAGCATCAAGAAGCCAGTTTTTGTAGAAGCGAGGTCTGAATTTGAAGATAGTTTTTTAGAGTTTGGGGTAGATTTTTTGGATGTAAAGGGTCATGATGCGGCGAAGCGGGCTTTTGAAGTGGCTGCTGCAGGTGGACATAATTTGATAATGGTTGGTTCTCCGGGTAGTGGTAAAACCTTGTTGGCCAAGAGAATGCCGAGTATTCTTCCGCCGTTGAGTTTGCATGAGTCGTTGGAGACTACCAAAATTCATTCGGTAGCGGGCAGATTGGTTGGTAAGGGTGGTTTGGTATCGCAGCGTCCGTTTCGGAGTCCGCACCATACCATTTCAGACATAGCGATGATAGGGGGTGGGGTAAATCCAATGCCGGGTGAAATTTCGTTGGCTCACCACGGTGTATTGTTTTTGGATGAATTACCGGAATTTAAAAAAAGTGTTTTAGAGACCATGCGTCAACCCTTGGAAGAGCGGACCATCGTTATTAATAGGGCTAAATACGAGGCTGAATTTCCTGCTAATTTTATGTTGTTGGCGAGTATGAATCCTTGTCCATGTGGATATGCAATGCACAATCAACGGGAATGTACTTGCAGTGCGGTAGCAATTCAAAAGTATAAGTCTAAAGTTAGTGGTCCGTTATTGGATAGAATTGATATACAGATAGAGGTGGAGACCCAGGATTTGGAAATGGAAAGTACGCGGAAGGTAGACAGTAGTGGAGAGGTAAGAGCGAGGGTAATTGCAGCGAGGCAAATACAGCGGGATCGTTTTTTGGCTGCGGGGAATTCGGGTATTACAAGCAATGCGTCGTATCGTGACTGGGAAAAGATCGGAAGAGCACACGTCTGAACTCCAGTCACCGGCTAT
>OGVU01000047.1_pt1 | contig 15137 bp, 31 predicted proteins | sample 1575861 | NCBI WGS metagenome assembly OGVU01 (sample SAMN07581532, study PRJEB24739) | freshwater metagenome | place: Singapore | collected 2015-01 | reverse complement strand
GTTTCCCAGTCACGATAACCTGCAATGCCTGTGCGGCGCTTGTAACAAATCGAAAAGCGATACGGTCGCTTGGGAATTTAAGGCCCGCAGCGAATCGGTTGCGGAATCGGTTTGGGCTGTCAACCAAAAAATCGTCCGCGTGGCCTTCACGGTCGGTATCAAGGAAGGTTCGGTTGCCAAGACCCTCAAGCGGCTCAAGTGAGCCGCTTCACTAGTTCCTTTTCGACTAGTTCATTTTTGACCTTGACGAATCGCCCGCCTTGTGCTATTTTGAGCGCAGGCGGAGCCTGCGCCGGTGGTAAAATTGTGGTATTTAGGTGTGAAAATTAGGTGAAAAATGTGTGTGAAAACAACGGGTTACAGGTCTGGGCGCGGCTTTGGCTAACTCGTTGAGATCAAACACTTATTTCAGGCTTGCACGTCGCTTGCGAATCGCGTATATTAAATCATCAACACAGGAGAACACGATGTATCTGGAGAATATCAAGATCGCGCAGAACGGGTTCGTTCTGGAAGATAGATACGGCAATCTGCACATTGCCAGCACGCTGCTGGATGCCGCACGTATCGCTGGCGAGCCGGTTCCGAACAGCGGGCAGACCACCTACGAATCGGGCAAAGGGTTTCAGAACCTGAACGAGGTTCGCAAGCTGTTTCATGACGGTCGAAAGATTGACTCCATCAAGCTGTTGCGCGATTGCTTCACTCCGCGTTTGGGCTTGCGTGAGGCCAAGGATTTGGTGGAACAGCTCTGTGCCTAGAAAATCCCTTGCTAATCAATAGGTTAGCAAGGGCGGCGCGGCCATCCCTAACTGATTGAAAACGCACACAAATTTAGCTATTGCACGGCTCTAAAGAATCACGTATAAACTTCTTAACAGCAAAGGAGATCACCATGTTTGAAGTCGGTCAACAGGTTCGTTTCGTCGGTCGAGGCACTGAACAGGATCGTTATCACGCGGATTACAAGCAGCTGCTGGGCAAAGTCGGCACGGTCATGAGCACCACGGAATGGCCGATGTTTAGTGACGGTTCCGTATTTTCATCGTGTGAGGTTCGGTTCGAGGGCTTCACGTGGGCCGGTTCCGACACTGACACCTCCCAGCCTGCCGACTGGTTCACCTGCTGGCACAACGAGTTGGAGGCGGCCTGAAAAAAACCCTGCATAATCAAGAGGTTATGCAGGGCGGCGCCCCGTCGGCTAACCCATTGTTTTTACACGTTTTTTAGTGCTTGTGCTCGTCTGCGAATCGCGCTATCTATAATCATCGAAAGGGAGAAGCTAACATGAAACGCATCGTGGTTTTTGATCTTGATGAAACGGTCATCGACTCCAAGCATCGGACCCCGAATCGTCCTGACGGGACTCTGGATCTGGACCGCTATTTCGCGCTCAAGAATCGGGAAAGCATCTTCCGTGATACGCTCCTGCCTCTGGCCGATACGTTCAAGCGTCTGGACAGGAAAGAAAATTACGTGGTCATCTGCACGGCGCGTGCCATGAATCAGGACGATTGGGATTATCTGGCCCATCATGGGCTTGACGCCCACCTTGTTTTGTGCCGTCCCGAGGATGGTTCTGAGAATCACATCAAGGATGCCACCCTCAAAGCGCGCAAGATTCAGCGGCTCCGCAACCTGAAGCAGTTCCGTGGCAAGCCTGTGGTCATGTTTGACGACGCTGTGCCAGTGATTCGCAAGATGCGTGAGATTGGCGTTGCGTGCCTGAACGCTGTCAAGGTAAATCAGCGGCTGCAAAGCTGCTGATTTCCCAATAAAAACAAGCACTTAAGAGGGGCGGCGCCCCGCGACCTAACTCGTTGAAAAGACACGCTTTTTTAGGCACTTGACAATGTCGACGAATCACGCTACAAAGATCTTACCGAAGCAAGGAGATACGGTCATGGAAGGCAACTATCTGTTCACTTGGGAAGCTGTCGCGGCCACGGGCCTTGTCGAAGGCAAATACGAACAACTCATTCACGCAAAAAATCTTGAAGATGCGTGCGACTACTTCACATACCATCACGGCAATCTGTCGCCGGATGAAAACGGCGTCTGCCTTATCATCACTGGTATTTCATGGCAGCCGTGAAAAAGCCTTGCTAATCAACAGGTTAGCAAGGGCGGCGCCCCGCAGGATAACCCACTGAAACTACACGATAATTTAGAGGTTGCACGGCTCATATAAAAATGAGATAAAGAATCATCAGCAAGGGAGACGACAATGGACCTCACCGGACATAGCTTCAAAAACGTAATCTTCGAATCGGTGGTCGGCAACATCGAGGTCGAGAATGAGGTGTGCAAGGACGGGACAATTCGCACTTCCCTCTGGGTTGTATTCCCCGACGGGGTTGGCGATGAAATCGCAACGGTCCAAGAAGGCTTGGACAAGCTGGAGTTGTAAAATGACCTATACGGTTCGAACCGCAGACAGGTGCTTTACCGAAGCACATTACAGTTCTTTTTCGGAAATGGTGCGAGATTGGGCAAGTGAGATTTTGGGCGGAACGCATTATTTCGTGGTGAGCCTGCCATAGCGCAGGCCCACGCCTGCGCCGGTGGTAGTTTGGTGGAAACTCGGTGAAAAATCTGTATCGAATCAATCAGTTAGCGGCTGCGGCGCTGCGTCTGCTAACATGCTGGCAACAAAAGAAACTTTTTGCTTGCTCCGTGCCTGAGAATCGCTTATAAATATCTTAACAAAGGGAAAGATAAGGAAACTAAGATGAAAGCAACCGAAGCACTTGTTAACATCCTTATCAGCATTGTGATTGCGCTGATTGTAATCGTAGCATTCGCCCCAGATTGGGTAGGGCATTGGGAAGCCCAGCGCGATATTGCATACGATAGCGTATGGTCTGAATGGGTATCAGACTGTGACTGCACACAACCATTAGAATAAGTTCAGTGGGCGTGTGGCGAAATGGTAAACGCAGAGGACTTAAAATCCTTAAGCTGTCGGTTCGAGTCCGACCACGCCTACCATTGTTCTTGTAGCTCAATTGGTTAGAGCAAGACACTCATAATGTCGAGGTTGGGGGTTCGAGTCCCTCCGGGAACACCAGAATGCATCTAGATAGATTGGAAACGTCCCCTTCGGGTGGGATTGACCCCTCGCTGAATGCTAGACGCGCTTGCAATGCGTGAGGCAAGCAACCAAAAGTTTAGCGACGCAAATATATATCGCTAAACGAAATTTATTATTTGACACTTGGGGGTATTGTCAGATATACTAGAATAACAAAGGAGAAAACACATGTCTCACACGAGCACCGGACTATTGGTGCTAGCGTTGACCCTGATCGGTTTTACTGCCAATGCGACTACGTATAGCGAAAAACAACTCAACTGCTTAGCACAAAACATTTACCACGAAGCAAGGGGAGAACCTGCTAGCGGGCAACTTGCCGTAGCATTCGTAACCTTGAACAGAACTGAAGATGATAGATTTCCAGACAGCATATGCGGCGTGGTATATCAAAAAGGACAGTTTAGTTGGACTAAACGAAATCCTAGAATACGAGAGAATGCAGCTTGGAGCGCAGCACAGTTAATTGCAGAGCGCGCAGCTTTTCTCCACGGAGAAGGAAAAGACAATACGCTTGGAGCCGTTTACTTTGATGGCGGAAAACACAAACAAGCGTTCCACAAACGACGAACAATCCGAATAGGAAATCACTCGTTTTATCAATAACTTAGCAGCTAGAGCGCCCCACGCTCTAGCTCTTTGATTTTAAACAACATTTTTCAGTTGACCTCTCACAACGAATCAGTTACACATAATCATCAGCAAAGGAGACGCCTATGAGCAAGCTTGATTTCCGTAAACTGGAACCTTCGGGTAAATGCCCGAACTGCGGCATCAATTGCTGGTCTGAGACAAATAACGAGCCTGCAATCTGGCCGTGTGGGGTTCCTGGCTGCCCATACCCTCACAAGCCGCAGCGTCCGTTTGAACGGTCCGCCGTTGGTTCCAGCCTGAGCATGATTGTTTACAGTGGGAGTTGACAATGGCTTATCTGCACGGCAACCGGCAGGTTGCATACAATGCAGGTCGTGATATGTATCTCAAGGGGTGGGAGTTTTCCTGCCCCTACACACAAGGGACGGTATACGCTAAATGCTGGTTCCGTGGCTGGTTTGATGCAGAGAGAAAATCACCAAGGATTACAAGCACTTAGGAGGTGCGGCGCCCCCGCCGCTAAGTCATTGATTTCAAAGGATTCTTTCCTAGTCGCCGCCGCAAATTTCTTCTTGCACACCTGCTGAGAATCGCCTATAAAGTTTGTATTGAAGAAGCCAAGAAGCGAAGGAGAAAGCAATGGCTGATGCGAAAACCTCGAAAGTGAACTACACCGAAGCCATGGTGGAGCAAATGCTCACCATGTATGCCGAACTCGGCAATGATGGTCTGGACACCATCGCTGAGACGCTCGGCAAGCCCGTCCGCTCGGTCCGCTCGAAGCTGGTGCGTGAAGGCGTCTACGTCGCCGCGCCCGAAAAGCCGAAGGCGAAGAAGGAAGAAGGTCCGACCAAGAAGGAACTTCTGAATCAGCTCGAGTCGCTGGTCGCCTTCGACGTGTCGGGCCTGATGGGTGCGACCAAGGAAGCCATCGCGCACGTTATCGCGCTGGCTGAGTCGCAGGACGAAGCGACCGCCGATGAGGTTGAACCCGAATCGGTCTGAACGTCAAGGGGGAACCTGTGCGGTTCCCCCACATTTTTCTGAATGATTTCAACGACTTACGGGGCGGGGCGCCCAGCGCGTTAACTCATTGATTTTGTTTGATTCTTTCCTAGCGCTGAAATGAATATTTCTCTTGCGTGGCTGCTGAGAATCACCTATATTGTTTATATCGAAGGACGGAAGGAGTGATTACCGAAAGTCGCTAAGATATCTAGCTGTAGGGGTAGATCTACAGTGGCGTTGAGAGGTAGGCCAATGAATCTCTGCGGTGGTGTATACGGAATGCACATATGCGACAACGTGCGTGAATGGGTCTAATCAGCCAAAACTGCTCCGGTCCATCGGACAGGTGTAAGAAGTGATAGCGGGGGTGGCCACCCCCGCTGTTGCCACAATCAAAGGATATGAAAATGACGCTGACCGCTAAACTTATGCGAATTGTTGAAACTGTCAACTCTGATGGCGGCACTGCTTTTCTCAAGATTCGATTCATGTTAGAGGATGTTGAACGCGAGATTGAAAAAGGCAATCCTAATGCTATTCAGTTTGAACGAGAACTAGACCACATCATGCGCTTTTGTGAGCTGGCTGCAAGTAAACCCTTATAATTCAGGCACTTAGGTGCCGAGGCGCCCCGCGAGCCAACCCATTGATTTTAAACCGTTCTTTTCTGTTGCAAGCCCAGACGAATCGTGCGATACATAATCATCGGCAAGAGAGGAAAAGACACCATGAAATTCTACACCGCTGGCAAAATCTGGCACGCTGACAAATTCAAGATGTTGCGTGACCGTCTGCAACTTCCTGTTCAGGCTCGCTGGATTGACCTGAATCAAGACGACCCTATCGTCACGCACAACAAATCGCTGCTGTGGCAAATGTGCTACGAAGATGTGCGCGACTCGGACTTCGTGCTGCTCTACTCTGAGGATGAATCGGAAGAACAGCGTGGCGCTCTGGTTGAAATCGGCATGGCCTATGGTATGGGCAAGCCGGTGTATGCCGTCGGCAAGTGCCGTTCCATCAAGCCGAACGCAATTTCGGATGTGGCATTTACGCATCACCACCTCTGGACTTGGCTTGATACTGACAATCTGGTGAAAGGCGCTTTCCACGCTATCGCCTCTGAAATTGGCCGCCGTGGCCGCAATGTTGAAACCCTGAGAAAGGTCGCTTAAAATGCCGTATATCCCGCAACAGCAACGCATCGACATTCACAATGATCTGCTGGATGATGAATTGGGCGGCCTTAATTGGACGCCTGAAAATGCCGGAGAATTGAATTTTTTGGTTTCCACTTTCATCGCCAATTATATCAAAACCAAAGGGCTGAAATATGCCGTGGTCAATGAAATGATTGGCGCGCTGGAATGCGCTAAAATGGAATTGAACCGCGTTATTATCGGCCCGTATGAGGATATTAAAATCCTCGAAAACGGTCCCGTATATGACGGGATTCTACCGTCGGGTGAATACTGAAAAAACCCTTGCAAGTCAAGCACTTGCAAGGGGCAGCGCCCCCGGCCCTAAACTGTTGAAATGATTGAGAAAAATAGCTGTTGCACAAATCGCTGTGACATGCGATAAGACGGTAACACAGGAGAGAACAATGACCACTGAAATCAAATACCAACTGTTTCGCGTGACCGGACCGGATGAGGGCTATCAAATCGGGGAACTGTTCAACTCTGAAATGGTTGCCAAGAATTATGCCTTGAATATCAAGGACGATGAAGCACATGAATACAAAATCCGGTCCGTTGTAACTACCACATCGACTCTTGACGTTTTTACCGTCCCCGCGCATGTCCCTACTCTTGAGGAAATTGCCAATGAGATTATTGCCGGGTCCGACGGTTCTTTCTACATGGAATGGGGCGACCACTTTGAACGGCTCGAAGAGCCTGCTCGCTCTCAGGTTGAGGATATGGTGAACGAGGCAATCACAAGCTGCGATGGTTGCGGCTGGCATTGGCATGTTGAGAGCATGGAACATTTTGATGACACTGGCGATACTCTGTGCTATAAATGTGCAGATGACCGATACAACGAAGAGGAGGAGGATGAGGACGATGAAGATTAAATGCGGTTATAGCATGGGGTTCGCAGGGACTGATTCGGAATGGACCGAAACTGTCCCTGAGGATGTTGTTGCAGAAGGTCAAGAAGCGATTGATGCATATCTAGAAGAGGTGCAAGGCGGCCTATGGCAAGAGGCTTGCGAAAAGATTTCGGTGTGGGCAACTATCGTTGAATAACAAGGGGTTAGCCACCCCGGCGCCCCCGCCGCTAACCCATTGATTTTGCTACGTTTTTTTGTTGTTGACGGCCCCGTGCGAATCGCCTATACATATCTCAACGCAGCAAACAAAGGAAAACCTGCCGTGACCCATAAGCCCACCCTGTTCGTCGTGACTGACATTGAAACCACCATGAAAAAACGCATCGCGTTCGACGTGGCATGGAAAACCATTGACAAGCGTGGCCGCGAATATGGCCGTGGCTCCTACGTGATTCGCGAGGCTTTCCGCCATGATGTGCCGTTCTTCGCTCACAAGCTGGGCCACTACTTTGACGACGCATATTCCAAGCTGATTCAGCCTGCGGATGTGCTGGCCGTTCGTGCGGAGTATAACCGCCAGATTGGCGAATTTCAAGCGGCAGGCCATCGCGTTATCTGCGCGGCTTACAATTCTGCCTTTGATTTCAAATACTTGCCTGAGACGGTCGCTGTCCTGACGGACGGTGCTGTCACGCGGTGGCTTGACAAGCGCGTGGAACTGATGGACATTTGGGACTTCTGGGGCGAATCGGTGCCGCGTCATTACGCGCAAAAGGCGAGTGCTAGCGCGTCTGGCCGATTCGTTTCGACCTCTGCCGAGGAAGCCTACAAATACGAGTTTGTCAAGGACGATTTTGTCGAGCGGCATATCGCTTGGTCGGACGTTGAAATCGAATCGGACATTCTGGTGCGGGCGCTCTCGCGCAAGAAAAAAATGCCGGTTGTCAAGTCCCCCGCCGAACTGGCTGGCGCGGTGTGGCAGAAAATCAACCGGCGACTCGGCATCGACGGCAAGGCACAGTTGCCGCAAGCTGTCAACGCCTAAGTGAGGGGCTTCGGCCCCTCATTTTTCTCAACAAAATCAAGCACTTAGCGGGCGGGGCGCGGTCTGCCCTAAGCTGTTGAAAATACACACAAAATTACCCGTTGCAGACACTAACGAATCACCGTATACAAAATCATCACAGGAGGTTGTCATGACTAAAGTTTTCGTCCCTGACTGGTATGACCCGCCAAGCGGCTGGCGGTTTGGATTTCCCAAGGCATGGCCTAGCGGCTTGGATCGTTCAAGCGAAACGCTGGCCGCACAACTCAAGGCTGACGGGTATCCAGAAGAGGATATTCCACTGGCCCTACTCCACACCCGATTTGGAGGGCATTACGAAGTGACTGCTACCTATGAACAATGGATGAAAGAGGTTGATGAGATTTTGATCAAACGGACTGGCGGGCTTGATCAAATGATGCTGCCTGACTGGCTTAGCCGTGACTCCTATGAGTGTGGCATGACTCCCGAAGAAGGTGCGGACGCCTGCCTAGAGTCGGCAGGATGGGAGGATGACGACGAAAGGATTGTTGACGAACTCTGAGAAAAACCCAGCTATTTCAATGAGATAGCTGGGGCGGCGCCCCCGCGGCTAAGCTATTGATTTCATTGCATAATTTAATCACAGCCAGACCCCATTTTCTGCATGTCAAGGCAAAAATTCCTCTTGCTACCTGCCTCGATTCGCGTTATACATATCTCACTGAAGCGAAACAGCCAACATGAGGAGATTGCAAATGGCTGAACCGAAAGTGAACTACACCGAGTCGATGGTCGAGCAGATGCTGCAAATGTATGCTGAACTCGGTAACGAGGGCATCGAGCAGATTGCCCAAACTCTGGGCAAGCCCGTGCGTTCCGTGCGGTCCAAGCTGGTCCGCGAGGGTGCCTATGTGGCCGATCCCAAGGCCCCGAAAGCGGCCAAGGTGGAAGGCCCCACCAAAAAGGAACTGGTCAACGAACTGGAATCGCTGGTCGATTTCCCCGTTGACGGTTTCATGGGCGCTACCAAAGAGGCGATTGCCTCTGTGATCGCGCTGGCGCGGGCGGTGAAAGCCGCCTGAGCCTAAGGGGTGTGGCTGAAATGCCACACCTGACTATCGCCTCGGATCAGACAAGATACCAGACCCGGCGTTAAATGGTCAAAGCAAATCCGTGTCGGTTGCGTCACCCGCCGGTTGATCGTGCTATACAGTATGCACGCTTAAAGCCCTCGCAGCAATGCGAGGGCTTTTTTGTTGCACAAAAGACACGGAAAATGTGTAATGATTTCAATAGGTTAGCGGGCGGGGCGCTGGCTGCGCTAACTCGTTGATTCATATCGTTTATTTCCTATATTGACGAAATATAGCGAATCGCCTATAAAAGCTTTAACAGAGGAGATAGCAATGAAACTCACACTTCAGGTTCTTGGGATTATCCTGCTGCTGGCATTGATCGGCGCTATGAATCACGTCGTGAACAACTGGAAAGCAGAGGATTGTGTTGACGCTGGCGGGCGATTCGTGTTAAACACTACTGACTCGTCTCGCTCAATGTGCATCATGGGGAACTGATATGAACCGTTTTGAAGAATCAAAAGCCGACACGCTCAGCCGTTTGCCTGTGCTGCGCTTTATGAACGCAATCGGCATGATTGCTTGGCGTGATGACCGCTACGGCGGAGCCGAACAGCGGTTGCGTATGCTGCACCCTCTCTCGTGGCCGTGGCTTATCGTTATGGTTCTGTTTGCCGTTATCATGCACGGCGTGGTTGAGGTGGGGAAAGAACTGAAAACTCTTTGGCGCGGTCAGTGCGTGTGGTGGTAATATGTCGCGCCATAAACAAGCCCGCACGCAAAAGCTGATTGATTATTACTACAGGTTGTCAAGAAAAACAACTTGCGATCTTAAACGCTGGCACTTTCGTGCAATGGCTCTAGAACTGGAGATTGAACTAGCAATATCAAGGGGTTAGCCACCCCGGCGCCCCGCTGTCTAACACATTGAGAACACACAGAAAAATAACTCTTGCACTCTGCTCATGATTCGTCGTATAGTTAATCATCAAGAAAGGAAATCACATGGAAGCACCTTCGGTTTACATCGTCCATCACAACGGAGCGGACGTTGAATGTTACGGAACTTTGGAAGAGGATTCCAATTTCAGCGTTGTATGCGCTGATGAGGAAGATGACGACGTTTGGTGTGAGGGCCGACCGGATGGCGGATGGTTCACCACGTGGGAAGATGTGGTCGAGTGCCTTCAGCGAGAATTTGGTTCCCGCATTATCGAAATCGGGACTTGCTGATATGCGTGCAATCTGGGAAAGCTGGCCGGAATGGCTGACTGAGGCTGTCGTGAAGGCTTACAAATCTGGGCAAGAACCGGCAATGATCGGCGCGGTTCTTGGCCGCCGCGAGGCAGTGATTCGCGGCAAGCTGGTCAGGCTCGGCGTATACGAGAGCGCCGCCATGAAACGTCAACTGAAGATTGCAGAGATGGCAGAAGGCTTTTAATATCAAGGGGTTAGCCACCCCGGCGCCCCCGCCCGTAACACACTGATTGTAAACAGTTTTTTGTTGTTGCAACGTCTAGAGAATCACCGTATACATAATCATCAGCAAAGGAGATAGCGATGGAACTGAGCATGAGCATGTTTGTTCGTAAAGAAGATCGGGATGCGCTCGATGAAGCTGTGCGTGCATCGCGTATCAAGGCTGCTGCCGTTGTCACACGTCTGCAAAGCAGCGGCACTCACTGGACCCTGACCACTAAACCGGAGAAAAGCAAATGAGAATCCGTATTCGTCTCAGCAAACCCAAACGCAGCCGCCGTCAAATCTGGCGTGCCAAACTCGGAGGTATCTTTCGATGAGCAAACTTTACACGTTCGTCATTCCGTTTAGCGGAACCATGAGCGTTTGGCTGGAAGCCGAATCCGAAGAAGAAGCCCGCCAAAATGTTCTGGACGGAAATTGGTGGGACTCCAACGAAGAATCATTTGAATCGCATCCTGAAAAGGATATGGTTCTTGTCAGTGTCGAAGAAATCACAGAAGGAGAAATTGAGGAATGAAACGTTTTATCGTCGCCATCATGGCGTTTCTGGGCCTGTTCACGCTTGCGGCGTGTCAGGATGATGCGCAGGTGGCAAGCTATAACATCAGCAAGGCCGCCGACAATTTCGAGATTGACCGCCGAATCGTTTTCTATAACGGCATCAACGGCGAATATATGCTCACAATCGAGGGGCGATGTTCAATCGAGGACCAGACCACTCAACTTGAGGTTACTTGTAAGGTAGGACCAAACGCCTTCAAGAAGCACTTCCTTGGGTTGAGCGATAACGTCACGTATTTCGCTGAACAGCAAGAAACCGCCGATGTGAGCGTGTATCATCACCGAATCACATTCAAGCCGCAAAGCATCCTTGGTGACGTTGACTTCCGCGGTGACGCAGGGGAACTGACCCAGAACAAGAGCGAGGCGATGCAATAACAAAAAAGCCTGCTAAACTGTTGGTTTAGCAGGCCGGGCGCCCAGGCCCGTAAGCTACTGAAATCATTAGAAACTTAGTTATTGCAACCAACCACGAATCATCCTATACATAATCATCGAAAGGAAAACGAGATGGACCTGACCTACGAAGAATACATCGAGTTTATCAACCACCTCTTCTTGCAAGAGTTTGTTGACTTTCAGTTTCACATGGGGTGATACTGAATCCACTGTCGAATCACTCACAATCCTCTGAGGAGAAAGCTATGACCACCTACACTGTTATCTGGCGCGATGCTGGCGAAGATTTCATGTTCACGGAAGTGACGACGGCTGTTGAGCCTGCCGAACTGACCACGACTGATTGGGTCGTCATGGCAGGCGAAGTCGAATATGCCGAATGGTCCGTCGAAGAACGGATTGCCGCTCTGGCCGATCTGCTTGATGGCTATGAACTCTTGGATGTGCTGATCGGTGAACCGCAATCTGCACTTTTTGCATAAGGAGCGAATCATGTATGTGCTGCTATACGTTGATAGCAACAACGAACCTGGCTATATTCAAGGAACCGTTGAGGAAATCAACACACGATTGCGAACTCTCTGGATGAATGGCGACATTGACCGCGACGAATGGGAGTTTCGTTCTCCGTGGCAAATGCTTGGCATTGAGGATGGAGCCTTGACTCCGATTGAGCGCGTTGAGTGCTCGCATACTCCATACTTCGAGGTGCACTAACAAAAAACCCTGTATGTTCAAGGACATACAGGGCGGGCGCCTCGGACCCCAAACCATTGGAATCCTTAGCTTTTTCAATAGGCCAGATATTCAATCTTGACCACATCCTTGAGAGGAACGCCCGTATCCTCACACACGCCACGCACATGGTCGGCAACATCAAGCAGAGTTGCTGCCGACACAATCATATCAGAGCGATGGGCAAAGCAGACCCGCCACATGGTCTGAGAAATCTCAACAGCCTTGACGGTTGCTTTGGGCGGGACTACGCGGATTACCGCAACATTCCTACGCCCCATGCGTTCCCATTCAATAGGGTATTCTGCTTTCATGATATCGCAGAAATCATTGAGAGCATCGGGCGCGGTGTCAGCGGTAATCTCCAGACTGATGCTTTGACCGCCTTGCGGCCCATATTCTCCGACAACTTCATATTTCGGCATTGCACGTCTCCTGTATTCAGAAAAGAGAAGCCTACTCACTGTCAGCAGGATGGCCATCCCTACAGCGTCAAGTTACCGACCCAGTATCATCCGTGCAGGCCGCCCGTGTGAAGGGTGGAGGCGGTGCAGTCTGTCGCGGCATCGGCTAGGCTTCTCTTTACTGCCTACTCAACGGTTATACGCGATTCTCACCAACCATGCAAACAAAAAATAACTACACGATTTCAACGGGTTAGCAGTCGGGGCGCCCAGCCTCCTAACTCATTGATACGACTAAGAAATTCATGCAAGGGAATAACCTTGCATTTGCTCAATGCAAGGTTCTAGACTTGCATAATTAAAACAATGGGTTAACAGTCGGGGCGCCCAGCCCGCCAAGCAATTGAAATCATTCATCTTTTCCACCACACGTGCAACGCGATTTCACCACAACCAGCAGCAGAGCTGCCAAGCGCAGCTTGCGCCAAGTAGAAAGTAGATTTTTGACCATGCGGCCGTCCAGTAGGATTTTGATTTTATTGGTTTTCTTCCTCAGTCTATGAGAGCGTGGCTGCGCCAGTAGCAAATTGGCAAGTACAAATTCAATGCGTGTGGCGGGATTCTGTCCAGCGCCTGTTTGATTGCAAGTGTGCGCAAGCACCAGTAGCAAACCGGCAAGTACAAAATCAAAGCGAATCGCGGGTTGGCCACCAACGAAACTTCGTTTCACAGTCCTGCAACGGTGCGCAACTTCGTTGCGACGGTGGGTGCGGAGCACCAGTAGGCCGTTGGCAAGTACCTTTTTGATGCGTGTGGTACAATTCTCACGATTCGAAGTACAATTCTGGGTACTGGCACGCAGTGCCACTCCGTGGCAGGCCGAATCACCCCATCTCACATATGAAAAGAGCCCCTAGGAGCAATCCTGGGGGCTTTTTTGCGTTTGAACGGTATCGAAATGGCCTAAACTGGGTCCACACGTAGTGTGTGAGGCCTGCTAGGCAGGGGGGTCACCTGAAAACGAGTAGTTTTTTGAAATTTTTACTAGGAATGGTAGATTTTTAGAGTTTATTTCTTGACAGAATAGGTACCAACCTGTTTTTATGGATTTCTGGCGCGGTCGGCTAGGGATAGTGTACGTTGTACACTGAAAAATTCTCTGGGAATCACTAAAAAGTCTAATGAGAGTCCTGGTCACTAAGAGAATCTAAAAAATAGACAGAGTCCTAGTAGAAACTCTAAAAAATAACCTAACACCCAGTGCTATTTCATAGCAGAGTAGGCAGAGCTTGTGGGCCACGGCCACTCCGTGGCCTCCCCAAATCAGACTAAAATTGAATAAAATGAGTATAAAACCTGTAATGATATAAATAAAGATAATAATCACATCTTTAGGCCGGATACAGGTCTCTTCCGTCAGGCCTTCTCCGCTTCGCGGATGCTAGCCAAGTGGGATTCGCGTACGCGATGGACTGTTCAGCGCAGTCGGTGTGGACCCCCGCCAGTTTCCCCACATTTCCCCATACATGGAAAACAACGCTCACTGAGAGCGCTTCGCTGACGCTACGCGCTCCACACAACTAAGCATCGTTTTCACGCTTGCACGCAGTGCAATTTCATTGCCTGCCTTGCTCCATCTGCTTTTTTGTCTACCTCTCAATCGTACACCTAAACGCTAAAAAAGTCCAGTAGCCGAATTATAAAAAAGTATGGTTAAGGACCATTTTTAAAAATTCGTTAATGCCCTGCACCCCGATAAAATAGGTTTCAAGACTTTTTCATTGACTCTATACCAGTTCCATGCTATCGTAATCTAAAGGAGATTAAACAATGTATACAGTTACAACAAACACAAGCTGGCAGCTATGCTCAGCTAACTCTACCGTAGCTTTTCAGGTAACTGGAGCAGGCGCAGTTGAGGTCGCGCTGGGACACACAGCCCCAACGCAAGGATTCATATATGAATCACATCAGGGAGACCGCGGAGCTGTTACCACTCTATTCCCAGTTTCCAGCTCGTCCAACGTATGGGTTCGTTCTTCAGTTCCTAGTGAGGTTACCATAGGATGAAAACTCCGTTTGACACCTTCGGCATCAGCTCGTGGGCTAGTGAATCTGAAGGATCAGGCTCGGTGCTTGACGCACTACGTGCGTTGGCCATTCAGCTGAGTACCGTTTCAGCCAATGCCACTGCCGTCACCTCAGCTGTTTCCGCAGTAGGTGCTGGAGGATACTCGGTTTGGGCTGTTCCAGTTCCTGCTCGCATGTCAGAAACTATGAGTGGAACCACTTCTACACCTGGCGCAGGACAATTCCGTTACCGCGCATCAGGCCCACTCGGCGAGCGCGATTTGGGCACGTTGACAGGTACAACTCCTGCTGCTGGACTGCCTTGGAGCGCGATGGCTTTCTGGGATGGTACCAACTTTAGAGGCATCATGGTTTGGGCTTGGACCGGCAACACGATCAACGACGTGAACACTGTCGTATCAGGCGCTCGTCCTGTGACCACTCCTGCTCAGATGTTTAGCCCGATGACTGGAGATAACTTGTTCCGTCAGATTCGTCCTCTGGTTATCTCAGCTAACGGTGCGGTGGTACTCAACGGATCTGATTCTAACACTGGATTTCAGTTCTCCTCTGCTCAGAACCCTACCGCTAACGGTTACTACTAAACATCTTATCGTGACTGGGAAAC
>OGVU01000046.1_pt1 | contig 15143 bp, 19 predicted proteins | sample 1575861 | NCBI WGS metagenome assembly OGVU01 (sample SAMN07581532, study PRJEB24739) | freshwater metagenome | place: Singapore | collected 2015-01 | reverse complement strand
TTTCAGGTTGGTTGCCGTTTTCATACCGTATGAAATTGCGGCTGGGTTGAGGGATTACTGACTTACTTACTCTGTTTTTGTTTTTATTAGCCCTCAGTATACCACATGGAACTAGGTTTGTCAAGTTGGACAAGTTGACAAAAAGACCTTAAAGCGCGGTGTAAAGGACGTATACGGAGGTATAACCAACTATATTATTCCTTTTGTCCAGAAAGTTCTGGAGGGGTGGAATATTGCTAAGTGGTTGTCGCGTAAGGACTTTTTGGCCGTTTTTGGGGTTTTTTTCCATTATTCCGTGATTTGGTGATGTAAGAGAGAAAACATGCGCAAGGCCCTCCGAGAGCCTGAGAGCGCCAAAAAAGTGTGAAAAAGTAGAGGTTGGGGGAAATTGGGGTGTATATATATTTTTTAAGGAATAATAGAATAATAGGGGTGCAAACCTCCGCAAGTGCTTGATTTGCAAGGCTTTTCTAATATTCCGTGCCACTGGAATTTTCTGGACAAAAGGAATAATATAGTTGCGTATACTGCACAGCACTGCCTTTACACTCTCACCTATGTCAAGCTGGTGTAACGTGGGGAATTCCCACGCAACGTGTACGTCCCGCTTGTAGGGAACAGGTATCTTTCATATTGTCCTATATTGTCCGTAAACTTCATACGGTATGAAGATGGCTAGATTTTAAATTTCCAACAAGTTTTTTGTGTGTTTAGTAAGGTTGGCGTCAGCGATCAGGCCCAAACATAGAAAAAACATCTTTTTATTTTAATTTCTGGGGGTGGGTTTACCCTTACGAACGTGACGTTCGCGGCCCGCGTCTAGGGAACAGGTCTCAGGATGTTCTGGCGATCTTCATACGGTATGAAATTGGGGCGTGTTGCTTGGCATGGCGCGACCCGCAGTGCAGTGTGGCCCGCATCTAGGGAACAGGTTTCAAAGACTTCTGCAAAAAGTCTTGCAGAAGTCGGCGGCGTGGGTGTAGAATTCAGCCTACGGCTGAATTTAGGCGAAAAAAAACCCCGGCTTTCGCCGGGGTTCAGGGTTTGAGGGTTACTCGCTGTCAGTCTCGCCGGATTCAATCTTGAATCCCTCAGCTTTCAGCATATCGATGACAATCTCGATGATGGTGCCCTCATCGTCATCGTAGGCTGACTGAATCGCGGCCAACACATCGAGACCTTCATCGGTCTTGATCATCTTGAAGAGGGCATCCATTGCAGGATTGTCGCGGGCTTGCTTCGGTGCCTTGCCTTTGACCGCCTTGCCCTTCGCGCCCTTGCGATTTGGGTTCCAGTCAGTCACCGGCTTGCCCGTCTTGACGGCATCCTTGAACACCGACAGGTAGTTGCTGGCCGTACCCTTGGCCAGACCGCCAGAGACCAGCGTATCGTAAAAGGCCGTGGCCGTGGCGCAGGAACCCTTGCGGCCAATGACAGCCTTGGCCTTGTGCAATTGCGCGATGGTGACGTTAGCGGCATCCTTGAATGCCTTTGCCTTGTCTTCATGTGCCTTTGCTTCAAGCAAAGATGTTGCACAGTTAGCGGCGAGAGATGCGAGAGAGATGTTGCTTGCAGTCATTTGACTACTCCACAGGGACGGGTTGAAAGATATGTCCGGCTAGTCCCTTTAATCACCGACCATGCTTCGCATTGTACCTGAATCACACTATCTTGCACGGGATAGCACCAGATTGACAGGGTAGGGCATCTTCATACGGTATGAACTTTGGCGCGACCCCCCACCCCCCAAATTGGGTTTGGGACTCCTATGCGGCGCAGCTACGCTGTAATGTGCACATCCCATCATCTCTCCAAACCAAACGGCCAACCCAACCCCTCACATGGGTACTCCAGATACCGTATTTAAATATCACCACCCACAACATCTTCTATTGTGTTTTGGCGAAGTTATCTCCGCCGCATAAACTCCCTAATTTCTATACAAACACCACCAGACTTTCACTGCCAACTAACTACAACACCAAAACATCTTGTACAGCCCTACCCCCACCCCCTACAATATTTTTGCCAGATCAACACCACAACAAATATAGGAACACCCCCCGTTAGGAGTCCCAACCTCCTGACATATGGACACACCACATAAAAAATTGCTACACTGCGTCGAAATTGGAGCTACAAACCGCGCCATGATCATTGCAACACCCGAGTTGGCTGTGCCACTACCGCCTGTTCTGACCCCAGAAGAGGCCAAATCCCTGCACGAAAAGGCCCAAGCCGCCTTCAACACGGTCGAGTTTTTGCAGGAAAACGGGTTGGATGATGTCGAACCGACCGAAAGCGACAAGAAAGAGGCTCGTGCCCTCTTTTTCGACAACCCCAGTGCCGAACCCGAGGTGCAAACCAGCGGCAAAGCCGTGATGCTCAAGGCCCTCTTGAGCGAATACGACCTCGAAATCGTCAGAAATGCCGCCCAACTGCGGGGCTACATCAAACTCAAGCTGCTCGAACTCTCGGACGTGGGCAAAGAGAGCACCCAACTCAAGGCACTGGAGCTTTTGGGCAAAATGAGTGACGTGCAGGCGTTTGCAGAGCACGTGGAAATCAACGTCACGCACCGCACCACCGAGGAATTGCAGCAAACTCTGGCCCAAAAGCTGTCCATGTACATGAAAGATGTGGTGGATGTGGAGGCCAAGACGCTGGAGAGTGCAGAATTTGCCGAAAGCCGCCTGATTGGGGCCGCACCTGCGGTCGATGTGATCGACTTGGACGAGGAATTGGGCCGAGTCGGGGGTGAATTGACCGACGAGCCGGACGAAGACGCGCCGGTTGAGGACTTTGACGATGAGTGACGCCGCGCTCGATGAAGTTTTGGAGCAAATCACGCACCTGCCCCCTGCGGTGCAGAAAAAACTCATCGCCAAGCTGCCCAAGGACGAGCAAGAGACCGTTCTGGAGATTCTGGACGAGTTGAACCTGCGCAACCTGCGCCAAAAAGCCGCTGATGACTTCATGGTGTATGTCAATCAGATGTGGCCGACGTTCATCCACGGCAGGCACCACGAGAAGATGGCCCGTGCGTTCGAGCGGGTAGCGCGTGGAGAGTGCAAACGCCTGATCATCAACATGCCGCCCCGGCACACCAAGTCAGAGTTCGCTTCTTATCTTCTACCCTCGTGGTTTTTCGGCAAGTTCCCCAACAAGAAGATCATCCAGACCTCCCACACCGCTGAACTGGCGGTGGGCTTCGGGCGCAAGGTGAGGAACTTGGTGGATGGGCCGACATATAAGAGTATCTTCCCGGCGTTGGACCTCCAGAGTGACTCCAAGGCGGCGGGCCGGTGGAACACAAACTTCGGTGGCGAATACTTCGCTATCGGTATCGGCGGTGCGGTCACGGGTAAGGGTGCTGACCTGCTGATCATCGACGACCCGCACTCGGAGCAGGAGGCCACTCTTGCCGAAACTAACCCCGAGATTTACGATAAGACATACGAGTGGTACACCTCGGGGCCACGGCAGCGTCTCCAGCCGGGGGGAGCCATTGTCATCGTGATGACCCGCTGGTCAAAGCGGGACCTGACGGCGCAGGTCTTGAAGTCAGCCGCGCAGCGCGGTGGTGAGGAGTGGGAAGTCATTGAGTTCCCGGCGATCCTGCCCAGTGGCAAGCCGCTGTGGCCAGAGTTCTGGAGTGAGAAGGAGCTGTACGCGCTCAAGGAAGAACTGCCCAACGGCAAGTGGCAGGCGCAGTACATGCAGCAGCCGACCAGTGACGTGTCGGCTATCGTCAAGCGCGAGTGGTGGCAGAAGTGGGAGGGTGAGCGCCCGCCCCAGTGCGAGTTCATCATCCAGTCGTGGGACACGGCGTTCCTGAAAACTGAGCGGGCCGACTTCTCGGCGTGTACGACATGGGGCGTGTTCTATCAGGACGACGAGACGGGCATGCCCCAGTCAAACATCATCCTCCTGAATGCGTTTAAAAAACGGATGGAGTTTCCCGAGTTGAAGCAGCGGGCGTTCGAGGAGTTCAAGGAGTGGGACCCGGACTCAATCATCGTGGAAGCCAAGGCCGCAGGCTCCCCTCTCATTTTTGAACTCAGGCGCATGGGCATACCCGTGCAGGAGTTCACGCCAAGCAAGGGTCAAGACAAAATCGCTCGACTGAACGCCGTGGCGGATATATTTGCGTCTGGGCGCGTTTGGGTGCCTAATACATACTGGGCGGAAGAGCTTGTTGAGGAAGTTGCGTCGTTCCCATCCGGGGAACATGATGACTTGGTTGACTCGATGACTCAGGCGCTGTTGCGCTACCGCCGTGGTGGGTTTATTCAACTTGACTCGGACGAGGACGACGAGCCGCAGTCATTCCGTCGCAAGGCGGCGTTTTATTGAGGGTGCACCATGCCAACGATGTCGATTGATCAACTGGAAAGCTGGCTCAAAAGCAAAGCCGATTCGGGGTCTTACAAAGGACCGATGCCCAACACGGCGGCTGGCCTGCCGGGGTTGGCAGTGCAGATGGACCCCTCCTTGCTTGGGACAAACACTCTTGGGTATATCAAGAGTTCAAATCTGTTGTCCGCTAAAGACGAGAATCGCGCCCGTCCCCAGACGGTTTACCTCAACCCCGAAAACAAAGAACCCCACACGGTAGGCCATGAAGCAGAGCACCTGCTGGCGCGGCAGAACTTGGGCTTCTCGCAAAGCACCCGTGAGAAATTTGACGAGTTGCTCGACAAGAAATGGTCGGGGCAAGTGGACAGCCGCAATCGTTTCCTCAACGGACTGGTCGAAGCTATTCCTTACCTCAAAGAGAAGTACGGTATCGAGGATGGCTACTTGACTCCCGAATTCATAAAGAAGCAAGGTCGCGTTGGTATGTACGAGATTCTGGCCACCCTTGGTGGAGCGGAATCGTCGCTGGGCGTTGACCTGACAAAAGACCCCGTGTTGCGCAAAAACATGTTCAAAGACCGCAACGTGCGTGAAGCCTACAACGCCGTGACCGGCCTGCGCCAGACTCGTCTGGACCCCCGAGACATCCCGCCTTACACCCGTGTGGAAGAACCCGTTGAACCGGGAATGATGGGTAAGCTCAAGCGCATGATGGGCTACGCCGAAGGCGGCTACGTAGAAAATGCTGGCAACAGCAAACTCATTTAAGGACAAGTCATGGCTATTGAGAAGTCACTGTACGCAGCCCCTCAAGGGCTTGAGGAATTGGCGGCGATGGATGCACAAACGCCACCCATCGAGATCGAGATTGAGGACCCGGAATCAGTGACGATTGGCGTAGATGGCCAACCCATCCTGACCATCGAGCCTGAAGAGGAAGGCGAAGACGACTTCAACGCCAACCTTGCCGAGTACATTGACGAAGAAGAGTTGGAGAGCATCGCCAGCGAACTGATTGGCGAGTACGACGAGGACATCGCCAGCCGCAAGGATTGGATTCAGACCTATGTGGACGGTCTGGAACTGCTGGGCATGAAGATCGAGGAGCGCACCGAGCCGTGGGAAGGCGCATGCGGAGTGACCCACCCGTTGCTGTCTGAGGCTCTAGTCAAGTTCCAAGCCGAGACCATGATGGCCACGTTCCCCGCAGCAGGCCCGGTCAAGACACAGATCATCGGCAAGGAGACCCCTGCCAAGAAAGAGTCGGCCAAGCGTGTCCAAGAGGACATGAACTACCAACTCACCGACGTGATGACGGAGTACCGGCCCGAGCACGAGCGCATGCTCTGGGGCTTGGGTCTGGCGGGTAATGCGTTCAAGAAGGTCTACTACGACCCGAGTCTGGACCGTCAGGCTTCGCTATTTGTCCCCGCCGAAGACATCGTTGTGCCTTACGGTGCAAGCGACTTGCAGTCCACGCCCCGCGCTACGCACGTGATGCGCAAGCCCAAGAACGATGTGCGTAAGCTCCAAGTGGCAGGCTTCTGGCGTGATGTTGATCTGGGTGAGCCGACCCAGATGCTCGATGAAGTCGAGAAGAAGATTGCCGAGCGCCTTGGCTTCCGGGCCACGACCGATGACCGCTTCAAGATTCTGGAGATGCAGGTCAACCTCAACCTCAAGGGGTATGAGCACAAGGAAGATGGCAAAGAGACCGGCATCGCCCTGCCTTACATCGTCACGATTGAGAAGGGCACGTCCAAAGTTCTGGCCATCCGCCGCAACTGGGAGCCGGATGATGAGACCTACAAGCGCCGCACCCACCTCGTGCACTACGGTTACATCCCCGGCTTTGGCTTCTACTACTTCGGCCTGATCCACCTGATCGGCGCGTACGCCAAGAGCGGCACATCGTTGCTGCGTCAACTGGTGGACGCTGGCACGTTGTCTAACCTGCCCGGTGGCTTCAAGTCTCGCGGCATGCGCGTCAAGAACGACGACACCCCGATTGCTCCGGGCGAGTGGCGCGACGTAGATGTGCCCAGCGGTACGCTGCGCGACAACCTGCTGCCCCTGCCTTACAAAGAGCCAAGCCAGTCTCTGGCTGCGCTGATGAATCAGATCATCGACGAGGGCCGTCGCTTTGCCAACTCGGCTGATCTGGACGTGAGTGACATGTCGGCCAACGCCCCGGTGGGCACCACGCTGGCAATCCTTGAGCGCACCTTGAAGACGATGAGCGCCGTGCAGGCCCGCATCCACTACTCCATGAAGGAGGAGTTGCGTCTTCTCAAGAAGATCATTGCTGACTACTGCCCCGAGGACTACAACTACGACCCTGAAGAGGGTGATCGTCGCGCCAAGAAGAGCGACTACTCTAACGTGGATGTGATCCCGGTGAGCGATCCGAACGCCAGCACTATGGCGCAGAAGATTGTGCAGTATCAGGCTGTGATGCAGTTGGCCCAGCAGACCCCCGGCCTGTTCAACATGCCGCTGCTGTATCGCCAGATGCTCGGCGTGCTGGGCATCAAGGATGCCAACAAACTCGTACCGATGGATGAGGACTTGAAGCCCACCGACCCGGTGAGCGAGAACCAGAACGTGCTGATGATGAAGCCGGTCAAGGCATTTATGTACCAAGATCATCAGGCGCACATCACTGTGCACATGGCTGCGATGCAGGACCCCAAGATTCAGGCGCTCTTGCAGAATAACCCGATGGCCCAGCAGATGCAGCAGGCCATGATGGCGCACATCAACGAGCACCTTGGCTTTGAGTACCGCAAGCAGATCGAGCAGCAGTTGGGTATGGCTCTGCCCCCGCAGCAGGACGAGGCTGGCGAAGATGTCAACATGTCCCCAGAGGTCGAGGCACGCCTAGCGCCAATGCTGGCACAGGCTGCGCAGCGTCTGCTCCAGCAGAACACGCAGCAGGTGCAGCAGGCCCAAGCCGCACAGCAGGCTCAGGACCCCATCGTGCAGATGCAGCAGCAAGAACTCCAGATCAAGGCTGGCGAGTTGCAGCGCAAGCAGCAAAAGGATCAGGCCGACGCCGCACTCAAGGCTGCGCAGCTTGAGATCGAGAAGCAGCGCATTGCCTCGCAGGCCGACACTGAAGACAAACGCACCCGCATGGACATGATGAAGACTGCTGCCACCATGCGGGCAAACCGCGAAGAGAAGATGGGTGCAGTGGCCGTTGATGTGCTCAAGCACTTGTCAAACAAGAGCGCCGAGGAGCAACTGCGAGTCATGCAGGAGCGCATGCAGGCTCGTCAACAACAGCAGAAACAACCGAAAGGTGAGTAATGGATGCACTTGATGTCCTCGTCCAACAAGCGGACGAGAAGATCGCAAGCCTCAAGGACTGGTTGGCCGAGGGCCGTGCCGAGTCCTATGAGGACTACAAGAAACTGTGTGGTGAGATTCGGGGTCTGCTCATCATGCGGGGATACACCCTAGACCTGAAACAAAACTTGGAGAACTCGGATGAGTGAAGGAATCCTGCTGGCTACAGACGCCAGTAACCCTCAAGTAGTTGGCGCGTACAGATTCAACGCCACTGCTGAGGAGAAGGGCAAGCAACTGCCCCGCCCGTCAGGTTATCGCATCTTGTGTGCGGTGCCCGAAGCGGAAGCGCATTTTGAAGAGAGCGAGATCGGACTGATCAAAGCAGACGAGACCATGCGCAACGAAGAGACCCTCACTACGGTCTTGTTCGTGGTCGATATGGGACCCGACTGCTACAAGGACGAGAAACGGTTCCCCAATGGACCGTGGTGCAAGAAGGGCGACTTTGTGTTGGTTCGCCCGCACTCAGGTTCCCGACTGGTCATTCATGGCCGGGAATTCCGCATCATCAATGACGACACCGTTGAGGCTGTTGTTGATGACCCCCGTGGTATCAAACGTAAATAAGGAGCTACAAGATGCCCCCGATGGATCAAGACGAATTCAAGTTCCCCGACGAGATCGACGAGTCGAACAAGGCTGAGGAACTGAACAAAGGCGGTGAGATCGAAATCGAGATTGAGGACGACACCCCTGAAGAAGATCGTGGTCGTACCCCCCTGCCCAAGCCTCTGGTTGAGGAGTTGGAGAAGGACGAACTCGATGCCTATGACGATAACGTCAAGGTCAAACTCAAGCAGATGCGCAAGGTTTGGCACGACGAGCGCCGTGAGAAGGAAGCTGCCCTGCGTGAGCAGCAAGAGGCTATTGCTCTGGCCCAGCGACTGCTGGAAGAGAACAAAAAGATCAAGTCGATCCTGACCACAGGCGAGAAGGAGTACGTCACGACGGTGCAGAACGCCGCCGAGATGGAACTCCAAATGGCCAAAAAAGCCTACAAAGACGCCTACGAGGCCGGTGACTCTGACAAGCTGATGGAAGCCCAGCAGGCTATGCAGGTCGCCAACCTCAAAATCATGCAGGCAAAAAACTTCAAACTGCCCTCTTTACAAGAGGAAGAAGTTCCTGTACAACCTGCTCCTGTACAGTATCAATCTGTACCACGGCCTGATCCCAAAGCTGAAGCGTGGCAAGAACGTAATAGCTGGTTTGGTCAGAATCGTGGCATGACAGCCTATGCGCTGGGGGTTCATGAAGAACTCAAGGCCGAGGGTGTCGAGATTGGTTCTGATGATTACTATCGCGCACTGGACAGAACGATGCGCAAACGATTCCCCGAGGCGTTCCAAACGTCTGTGGTGGATGATGAACAAAAACCACAGGGTGGTCGGTCCAAACCCGCAACCGTTGTGGCCCCGGCAGTTCGTAGCACGGCCTCCAACAAGGTCAAGCTAAAGCAAAGCCAAATCAACCTAGCGAAGAAGCTGGGTCTAACGCCTCAACAGTATGTTGAAGCACAATTGAAATTGGAGGCCCAAAATGGCTGAAAATCGACTCACTCGTGAGCTAGAAACACGTTCGGTAGCGGAGCGCCCTAAGCAGTGGCAGCAAGCCGAAATGTTGCCGGAGCCAGACAAGCAGCCCGGTTACAACTACCGTTGGATTCGTGTCTCGAACCTGAACGCCGCTGATCCCCGTAACCTCTCGGCCAAACTCCGTGAAGGTTGGGAACCCGTTTCGGTTGAGGAACAACCTAAATTCCGACTGCTAGTCGATCCCACGTCCCGTTTCAAGGACAACATTGAGATCGGCGGACTGTTGCTTTGCAAGACTCCTTCTGAGTTTGTGGCCCAGCGAAATGCCCATTTCGCCAAGCAAACACAAGCCCAGACAGAAGCTGTGGACAACAGCCTCATGCGTCAAAGCGACCCGAGGATGCCTCTCTTTAAAGAGAAGAAGTCTACGACCAGCTTTGGCAAAGGTACTTAAAACTTTTTGGAGTCCAAAATGGCTTATCCTACCGTTTCGGCCCCCTACGGCTTTCAGGCTGTCAATAGTATTGGCGGCACTCCGTATGCTGGGTCTACCCGTCTGGTCCCGATTGCATCGACCAACAGCCTCACTGATGCTGCGATGTACAACGGTGACCTCGTTGAACTGACCTCTGGCGGCGTCTGCCAAGTGGTCTCTAACGGCTCTGCCGCTCCCCAAGCTCTGGGCGTGTGCGTTGGCGTGCAATACGTCAACTCGCTGGGCCAGACTGTGCAGGCACAGTACGCTCCGGCTGGTTCTACCAACGCCGTGGCTTACGTTGTTGATGATCCTCGCGCTCTGTTCAAGGTCGCTATGGTCTCTTCTGGCACAACCATCGCTGGTCTGGGCCGCACTGCTGTTGGTCAGAACACTTCGGTCGTTCTGAACGCTGGTAACGCCAACACTGGCGATTCCAAGCAGGCAATTGACGACACTACCGCTACTACGAACACCCTGCCGATTCGTATCGTTGATGTGGTCCCTGCTACCGCTACTGGTACGGACACGTATGTGGAGTTCATCGTTAAGATCAACACCCACACCTACAACAACACCACTGGCGTGTAAGGAGTAAATCATGGCTATTAGTCGCGCACAACTGCTTAAAGAACTCCTGCCCGGTCTGAACGCTCTGTTCGGTCTGGAGTACGCCAAGTATGGCGAGGAGCACAAGGAAATCTACGAAACCGAGACTTCGGAGCGTAGCTTTGAAGAGGAAACCAAGCTGTCTGGCTTCTCCGCCGCTCCGGTGAAGAACGAAGGCTCTGCCATTGCTTATGACAATGCGCAGGAAGCATGGACCGCCCGTTACAACCACGAAACCATCGCTCTGGGTTTCTCGCTGACCGAAGAGGCCATCGAAGACAACCTGTACGACAGCCTGTCTGCTCGTTACACCAAGGCGCTGGCCCGTGGTATGGCCTACACCAAGCAAGTCAAGGCTGCTGCCGTTCTGAACAACGGCTTCACCGCTGGCTACAACGGTGGCGACGGCGTTCCTCTGTTCTCCAACGCCCACCCGCTGGTGTCTGGCGGCACCAACAGCAACATTCCCAGCACCCCTGCTGACCTGAACGAGACTTCTCTGGAAGCCGCCGTTATTCAGATCAGCCTGTGGACTGACGAACGTGGCCTGCTGATCGCTGCCAAGCCGCGCAAGCTGGTTGTCCCGCCGAGCCTGCAATTCGTTGCAACTCGTCTGCTGGAAACCGAACTGCGTACTGCAACGGCTGATAACGACATCAACGCTCTGAAGAACAATGGTTCGATCCCCGAGGGTTACACCATTAACCACTTCTTGACCGACAACAACGCTTGGTTCCTGACCACAGACGTTCCCAACGGCATGAAGCACTTCGTGCGTACCCCCTTGCAGCAGTCGATGGATGGAGACTTCGACACCGGCAACGTCCGCTACAAGGCTCGTGAGCGTTACAGCTTCGGCTGGTCGGACCCCCTTGGGATGTACGGTTCCGCTGGAGCTTGATACGAAAGTATCACCAAAAAGGGGGCTTCGGCCCCCTTTTCTTTTGTCGTAAACTGCATGTCGTCATGCAAACAAATCTTAAATTTTGTAAACGGTGTGGGAACAATAGCGAACGCTACGCAGATGGTCGGTGCAAGCCGTGCACTCTTGCCCGGCATGCTGCTTGGGCGCAATCCAACAGAGACAAACGCAATGAAAGTTCTCGCCGTTGGAACGCCAGCAACAAGGATAAAAAATTGGCTACCGCAGCCGCGTACAGAGCGGCGAACAAAACCAAAATTAACGAGAAGCGAAAAATGCTTCGTGCTGCACGCCCTGAAATCGAGCGTCTCAAGGCTGCAAAACGAAGGGCGTACAAACGGGACAACGGCGGCCAGTTGTCAAAAGGCATTGTGGCTATTTTGCTTGCACGGCAAAACGGGTTGTGCGCGTGCTGCGCAAAACCTTTGAACGGCTTTTTTCACCTTGACCACAAAACTCCGCTTTCACGTGGGGGTCAAAACGCGGACGACAACGTGCAACTTCTTTTGCCGGCCTGCAATTTGCGCAAGTACACGATGACGCAAGAGGAGTTTGAAGAAAAAATCAAAACGCTTGCACGCAAAACCAAACAGTGATACGCTTCTTTCACCAAGACTTTTTGGTGTATCTGGCAGCACTCTTGGGGCTGACGACATGCAGACAGAACACCCCTAAACAACTCGCATGTGAGGTTCAAATGGCCAACACTACTTTCCAAGGCCCGGTTCGTTCCCAAAACGGCTTTCAAACCATTTCCGTCAACGCCACCACTGGCGCTGTCACCGTGACCGCTACGCTTGGTCCGAACACTTCCGTTTCCACGCTCACTACGTCTGGCGTGGTCATCATGACCGGCCTTCCCGTTGCAGACCCGCTGATCGTGGGCGCACTGTGGAACAACGCTGGCGTGCTGACCATTTCTGCCGGTTGATAGGGGGTAACCCATCATGATGCAGACCGACGTAAAAGCCACGTCCCTTGCGGCGTCCGGCGATATTTTTGCCGGTCGCACGCGCGTGCGCGGCATGGTGGTTGAACCCGGCGCATCCGCTGGCAGCATCGTCATCAAGGATGGCGGCTCTGGCGGTACGACTCTTTTCACCATCAACACCATCGCAGGCGGCGAGACGTTCAACGTCATCATCCCAGCAGAGGGCGTGCTGTGTAACACCAGTGCGTACGCTACGCTGTCTAACGCCAAAGTGACGGTGTTTTATGGCTAAGTCACCAGCATGGCAGCGCAAAGAGGGCAAGGACCCGAACGGTGGTCTCAACGCCAAAGGCCGCGCCTCTGCGAAGAAGCAAGGCATGAACTTGAAGCCGCCCCAGCCGGAGGGCGGCTCACGCCGCGACTCTTTTTGCGCTCGTATGTCCGGGATGAAAAAGAAATTGACGAGCGCCAAAACCGCAAACGATCCGAATTCGAGGATTAACAAGAGCCTTCGGGCTTGGGCGTGCTAAAGGTGGGCAGATGGAGTTGATGCTGTGGAACATTGCGCTCTCATTCATCTCAGCCTTGATTCTTATGTGGATCAAGGCGACGGTAGACGAGGTAAAGCGCGTGCAGATTTTGCTCAATCGTACACGCGAGGAAATCGCCAAAGAGTACGTGACCAAAGCGGACGTACACAGCGACATCAACCGTGTGATTCAGCGTTTGGATCGGCTCGATGAGAAGCTCGATGCTTTTATGAAGGAGCAACGAAGTGCCCTCAGTTAGCGCAAAACAAAAGCGTTTGATGGATGCAGCGGCCCATAACCCTGCGTTCGCCAAAAAAGTCGGCGTTCCTCTCAAGGTCGCCAAAGAGTTCTCCAAGGCCAGTAAAGGCCAAACTTTTTCAAAAGGTGGCGACATGAAAGAATCTAAAGCAATGGCCAAGAAGGAAATCTCGTTCATGGAAAAGAAGGGTGCGCCCAAGTCCATGATCAAGCACGAGAAGGCTGAGTACGGCATGAAGAAGGGCGGCATTGCCACCTCTCTGAAAGCCCACGCTGCTGCCCCCGCTTCCAAGGCCCACGCAGGTATGAAGAAGGGCGGTTTGGCCGCTGGTCACAAAGCTGCTGACGGTATTGCTTCCAAGGGTAAAACCAAGGCCAAGCAGATCACCATGAAGCGCGGCGGCATGTGCAAGTAAGGAGTCATCATGGCTGACATTGAATACAAAACCCCCCAAGACGTGGCCGACGACAAGATGCGTGCGGCTGCTGGTAAAGCCTACGACAAGGCTTTGACCACTATGGAGGCTGCGCCTAAGAAAGACCCCCGCGATGCGGTGCGTGGTCAGCGTGGCTACGCCAAAGGCGGCTCGGTCTCTTCTGCCTCCAAACGTGCTGATGGTTGCGCTATGAAAGGCAAGACCAAAGGCAAGATGATCCGTATGGGGTGATGCCATGATGGCCAGCCGTGGAATGGGGGCCGTTGCCCCCAGCAAAATGCCCAAGGGGGTCCGCAAGGCCCGTCGGGATGACACGGACTTCACCCAGTACAAAGAGGGTGGGCAGGTGTGGGATAAGGCGCGGCCAAAAGGTTTGGGAACGCCCCAGAAACTCAGTCCCGCCAACAAGGCCAAAGCGAAAGCCAGCGCCAAGCGGGCGGGGCGTCCCTACCCTAATCTCGTGGACAATATCCGTGCGGCAAGGAGCAAATAATGGCTAAGACTACCGGCACCACAGCGTTCAACCTCGACATGAACGACCTCATTGAAGAGGCGTTCGAGCGTTGTGGGCAGGAGTTGCGTACGGGCTACAACTTCCGTACGGCGCGGCGTTCACTCAACATCATGACGATTGAGTGGGCCAACCGTGGCATCAACTTCTGGACGGTGGAGCAGGGTCAGATTCCGTTGGTGACTGGCCAAGCCATCTACCCGATGCCGGTAGACACGATCAACATTTTGGACGCCGTGATTCGTCAGAACAACGCCACGTCCAACCAAATCGACATCAACATCAGCCAGATTTCTGAGCCGACGTACATGAGCCTGCCAAACAAGTTGGCACAAGGTCGTCCGATCCAGTTCTGGTACAACCGCCAGTCGGGGCAAGAAAACCTCACGGCGATTCAAGTTGACAGCACCACGGGTGGTATTTTGTCCGCCGACACCACAATCCCGCTGGACACGGTGGTTGGTCTGACCACCTCCGGGTTTGTGAAAATCGGCAATGAGGTCATCAGTTACCCCAATATCTTGGGCAACTCCCTCGTTAATTGCGCTCGTGGTCAGAACAACACTACGGCGGCTTCGCATACGAACGGCGACCTTCTGACGGTGCAGAACCTCCCCTGCCTGAACATCTGGCCGACCCCCAACGCACCGGGTAATCAGTACACGCTGGTGTACTACCGCATGCGCCGCATTCAGGACGCTGGTGGGGGCACGTCGATTCAAGACATCCCGTTCCGCTTTATCCCCTGCATGGTGGCAGGACTGGCGTTTCACCTGAGCATGAAGCTGCCTGACGTTCCGTCCGACCGGATTGCCGCCCTCAAGGCTGACTATGAGCAGCAGTGGCAGATCGCCGCTGAAGAGGACCGCGATACGTCTCCGATCCGTCTGGTTCCGAGGAACATGTTCTATGCCTAGAATTGATCCTTTGGCGCGTAAAGAGTACGCAACTAAATACGCAGAAGAGCATAAGGCCGAACTACGCGCCTATGGCGCTGCGTATCGCGCAAAAAATAGAGATCGAATCGCCGCAAAACGGGCAGAACGCGCACACGCAAATCGTGAATACGCTAAAAAATACCGGGCGGAGCAAAAAGCGGAAGCTCAAAAAACCAAAAAACAATATGTTGACCGCAACCGAGGCGCGGTAAACGCGTATGTTGCTTCTCGGCGGGTCGATAAAATACAAAGAACGCCCGCATGGCTAACCGATTTTGACCGGT
>OGVU01000045.1_pt1 | contig 15235 bp, 38 predicted proteins | sample 1575861 | NCBI WGS metagenome assembly OGVU01 (sample SAMN07581532, study PRJEB24739) | freshwater metagenome | place: Singapore | collected 2015-01 | reverse complement strand
TATATCTTTATTTTATCTAGTTATTATACATTATATCTTATATAATATATAATATAAGGATATATTATAAAAGGTATCTTATAATTCATATTATAATATACATTACATAATGTATACTAATCAACGTTATAACATCAATAAATATTTAAACTTTTTTATAAATTTTTTTACTTTTTTGCACTTTGTATTAATTTAGTTATTATCTTTGATATATCAAATAACAAATTAAACATTAAAACAATGACAACTTTATCAATCATCTTGCAAGTATCAATGGTAGCTTTATTAGTGGCTTTCACTTTCAACGTTATCAAATTAATCGTTAAAGTAACTACAAACAAATAGTATTTAACCTTTAAATTTTAAACTATGCAACATTTAACAGCACTACAGGAGAACACACCTTTTTATCTAGGCTTCGTATTATTATGCGTTATTGCCTTTGGGATCATTTACAACTACAACAACAAAAACAAATAAAACTAAAACACATGAACACAACAACACAAACAACAGCCCAAACAATTCAACAAGTAATTAACTTAATTAATGAAATGGATTGCCATGAATTAATTGAATTAAACAATGAGTATTTATGCTCAATTAATGCAAGTAGAGATCAAATATTTGGAAATGATGAGGACTTTTTAAATTGCTTTTTCTATAATAAGCCCACAGAATTAGCACAATGCATAAGCTTTGGAGACTATAGATACCAGGATAATTTCGTAAGGTTTGATGGTTATGGCAACCTTGAATCTTTCAACTATTTTGATACCGATATGCTTTGCGAATTAGTGCCAACAATGGCGGAATATATCGTAGAAAATCCATCAGACTTCACACAATTCGATGAAATTGACTTTAGAAGTATTGAAGATTAATAAACACAATAAAACTAAACACAATGAAACTACATTTAGCAACTAGCAAAGACAAACAATTTAGAAAGCACCTTCAATACATACAAATAAAGGGTGGCTTCATTTATGCAACTAATTGCCATATTTTGGCTAAAATACCAGTTCAAGACATTTTTGGAGATCAGTTCACTACAGAGGACGAATACTACATACACTCGGAAGATTGGAAAAAACAAGGATTCTATAAATTAACAGACTTCAAAAAAAATGGTAATTTATTAGAAGGGTATGATAAAAAATGGAACTTGCAAGGGATTATAAAAATGAAAACAAAGGAAGAGTTTGATTATATTGGAACTTTTCCTAATTGCGATTCTGTTATATATTCTCAGGATCAACCATTGGAGCCAGTTTCTCAGATTGGTTTTAATCCTTCTTTGTTGATGGATTTAGCTGAGGCAATCGGTGAAGATATGGGAAGGCTTGTTTTCAATTTTTATGGAACATTAAAGACAATACAGGTAAAACCAAAAAACAGCCAAAAAATAGGTATTTTAATGCCTATAGATATCAATTTATAGGTTAACTGATGAGGAGTAAGTCTCCGAAATAGCCTCTTTTTAGGGGCTATATTAACCAAAATCAAATACAATGAATAAAAAAGATTTATCAAATGCTTATGAATGGTTTCAAAGACACGATTTTAATCCATTTTTTGGTGATAATGACGCTTTATTTATAACAATTGGCAAATATAAAATAAGCGTATCTGATGACGAAGTTTTATATAGGTCTGAAAAAGAGATTGAATATAAAAAAGCATTATTTGAATACTTAGCAAAATAAGACAAAATAAAGCCTTTATTTTTTTCGGTTGTTATCTTTATATTAACCTCAAAAGATATGGCAAATTTAGGGCTATAAATAGGCAATAAATAATACTTTGCTTATATGTCAATATTATGCATTTACACTATTAATTTTACAACATTGATATGTAATTACATTGTAATGCCAAAAACCCTCCAAAAACCCTATGCAAAAACTCCCCAAAAACCCACAAAAATCCAGCAGACAAAAATCTGCCAAAAAACCTACAAAAATCTTTTATGATTTTTTTAACAAAAAACTTATAAAAAATATAAAAAATATCAAAAAACTTTTTAATTTTACCAAACATTTTAAAACAAACACAAACAACATGAAAAAATTTGAATTTATCTGTAAGAATAGCATGATTACAGGAGAAACAGTTTACTTAACTAGAGAAGATGGCGTTTACGTTTCAAACAGCCTTAGATTTAACAAGGATGAGGCGTATGACATATTCATAAAGTTAACCAATCAAGAACCTTTAGAAGTGTTCGAAGTATTAGAGACAAAAACTTCCCCCACAGAATAAAACAAAAACCCAACTAAAAACCCATGAACAAGATTACTCAAGACTTAAAAAGAAGAGGAGTTAAAGAAGAATTAACCTACGTTAACTCAAACGGCAAAATCAGCAAACGATTTACCTACAAAGGAATGATTATTAAATGGGATAATTTTATCCTTAATGGTAAATTCTACTATTGGAGAGCATCCTTCTATGCAAGTCTTGAGGCTTGTTTAAATGGCATTGACAGACACATTAATCACTACAAAAACTAGAACATGGAGCAATTTATTGACTACAAGAGTATGATCCGTTACGGAGATATTAAGAATCTGATGAAATTGACAGGATATAGCAGATATATCATTGAGTCAAGAATAGAAAAAGGAGACTGGGAGATGAACGAGATCCTAAAAACCTATTTTGAAAAGAAATTAGAAAACATAAAAAACCAATTAAATGATTACACAGAAGCCTAGATCAAGACCGCAAAGAGTATCATTACTTACACAACGAAGAGTAGAAATAGTTATGGATATTTACAATGATGTTGTAAATGCAGTAGCTAGAGAATACGGAGTACCTGTAGCTAAGATGATGTCTAAGAGAAGGAATTTCGAGCTTGTAATGGCTAGAAATATGGCTTGTTATATCCTACATACAACGTTTAAGCAAAAAGCTTCTCAGATTGGACCTTTTTTCTTTAGAGATAGAACAACAATACTACACGCAGTGAATAATTTTCCTAAAGACATAGAGCAAGTACCATTCTTAAAAGAAACCTATGATTTGGTAATGTCTAGGATTATAAATACACACTCAGTTTACGCATTAAAATAAAACCATAAACCAACACAATATGCTATCTACATTTCACACATGGTCAGACAATGACAAAAAACTTCTTGTTGCAAAAATCTTGCACGAGATTAATTACTCACAGGCTTCATTTGACTTAATCCAATCATTGATTAAGGTATGGGATCAATACCCAACAAGAGAAGCTTATTTTTTCACACAACAAAACACAACAAATGGAATTACAAAAAACTAACAATGAATTACAGGCTCCTAGTTACCACATGGTAAATAAGGATTCTATGCTTTCTTTATCTAACGAACTTAAAAGGTTTGTAAAGGATGCACACTTAGTATCTAACATTAAAGGCAAAGACTATTGTAATGTCGAGGCGTGGCAAATGGCGGGTGCATCACTTGGATTGTTCCCTATTATTACCAACGTGCAAGATTTATCAAAAGAAGGCGAAATTAAGTACATGGCTACTTGTGAGGTTAGATCATACCAAGATAACAAGTTGGTGTCTGTAGGTATTGCAATCTGTTCAAATAAAGAAGGAAGTAAAAAATACTTTGATGAGTATGCTATATTATCTATGGCACAAACAAGAGCAGTTGGTAAGGCTTTCCGAAATCAATTAGCATGGCTTATGAAAGCTGCTGGATTTGAAGCTACCCCTGCTGAGGAAATGGATTTCGCAGTAGAAGAGCCTAAAAAACCCTCAAAACATGTTCAAGAGGTAGTAGCTGAGATTGTAGAAGAGGAAGAGATTGATAAACAATCATTGATGATGAAAGTAGCAGGTTGTACTAAAGTGAAACAGCTAACAGATATTTACTATACCTATAAGCAAACTTTTGATGCAGATCCAGACTTAATGGCTTTACTAAAAGTTAAAAAAGAAAACTTAAACCAAAAATAATATATATGAAGATTGGAAAATATATTAAAGGATATGAAAATTATCAAATAACTATGGATGGTTTTGTATATAGTATTAAAACTAAAAAATACTTGCAAAATGTTGATGATGGTAAAGGGTATTATTTTGTTAGTTTATATAAAGATGGCAAAAGAAAAAACTTTAGAATACATCAACTAGTTGCAGAATATTTTATTGGTAATCCATATAATTTGCCTCAAGTCAATCATATTGATGGCAACAAGAAAAACAATCATTATGTTAATTTAGAATATGTATCGGCTTCAGAAAATATTCAACATGCTTATAATACTGGATTAAAATTACCATCAGAAAAACAAAAGAGTATAGCAAGAAAAATGTGCATTGAATTAAAGTCAAAAAAAGTATATGATATTAAAAATGGTACAATTTATAAAAGTGCTGTTGAGGCATCAAAATGTCTTAATATTAATATAAATACTTTAAGAGGTTATTTAACAAATTTTAGACCAAATAAAACATCATTAATTTACATTTAAACAACAAACATGAGTAGCGAAATTTTTATCCCATCGGTTGATTTATCAACCATTGATCCAACAAAGTTTAATATAGAATTATTAAAGCAAAGGATTGTATCACATTTTAAAGAAACAGGAGAATCCCCTTTAACTATGCTTGTAAAAGCTGAGGCCTTACAACAGCTTTTAGATGGCATTAGAGCCGAATTAAAGGAAGATGTTATCAATGAGCTAGAAAGATACCCACAAGGCAAAGCTGAGGTTCTAGGTGCTGAATTAAGCAAGATGGAATCAGGTGTTAAGTATGCCTATGACGGAGACTACACATGGCAAAAACTTAACCAAGAGGTTGAAGCTATTAAGTATAAGCTAAAAGAAAGAGAGCAGTTACTTAAAGCTATTAAAGAGCCATTGGTTGATCCTGAGACTGGGGAATTAATACATCCTGTACCAAAATATTCAACTACAACCTTTAAAATTTCTTTGAAGAAATAACGTAAAATTCGTAAATTTGTATAGAATGTACCAGATTCAATTTAAAAATATTATGGCTGATGATGAACTGATACTGGTACTATCAGGGATTCTGAAGCCATTTTTTATGTTATGAAAGAAATAAAAGGATTTGAAAATTATTTAATTAATGAACAAGGAGTTATTTACAGCAGATTTACTAACAAAGAAGTTGTTTGCCAAAAAGACAAAAATGGATATGTTAGAACAAGACTAGTTAACAAAGATGGCAGAAAGTCTGTGTTTGTACATAGATTATTAGCTATTAATTTTATTGACAACCCCTTAAATAAACCTTGTGTAAACCATATTGATTGTAATAAATCAAATAACAAATTAAGTAATTTAGAATGGTGTACAATGAAGGAAAATGTAAAACACGCTTGGCAAAATGGTAAATGTTATAAAAATTATAAAAGCATAAAATTAGCAAACCAAAAAACAAGTAAAAAACTTTTAGATACTGAAACAAACATTATTTATAATTCAATTTCAGAAGCTATTAGAACTTTTAATATCCCAAGTACAACGTTTTATAGACAAATGAATAAAACTAACCGATTTAAAACAATATAATCATGAGACTAGGCACATACACCGACACATTAGAACTAGAGAATGAAATGCTTAGAAATCAAGTAAAACAACTTAAGGCTGAATTACAACCATATCTAGATGCAGAAGCTAAGCGTATGGAGTTTTTAAGGAATAGAGACAAAATGGATGAAGCTATTGCTAATATGTATGCTAAATTCCATAACGAAACAATTAAATAATTATAAGCCCCCAAACTCATTTAATAACTTAGTGGTGTTTGTTATGTCGACAAGGGGGCTTTTAAAACTTTAACTATGAAACTATATACAGAAGAACAAGTAAAACAATCGTATTTAGAAGGTTGGAATGATGGGAGAGAAGATAGTGTTGGATATATAGATAGAACTGTTGACTCTTTAAACCCAATACAACTTCCAAGTGATGAGGAGATAGAGAACGAATGTTTAAGTACATATAGAGAACATCCAAGCAACCCTAAAGAACATCCTGAATGGAATTATGGCAAAGATATAAATGCCCCAAGAAAAAGAAAAGCATTTTATAAAGGTGCTAAATGGATGAAAGAAATTATTTTAAATCAATCTAAGTAATATGGATAAAATAAGTAAATCTGAATACGATTTAAAGTATTATGAGTCTAATAGAGAAAAGCGTAGAATACAACAAAAAGAGTATTATGAACGCAATAAAAACAAAATAGCTGATTACTATAAAACTAATAAAGAAAGGATTTCAGCTAATAAATTGATATATCATAAGAAAAAAAGAGAATCAGATTCTACTTATAGATTTATTTACAATCTTAGAATAAGGCAAAAACAGGTATTAAAAGGAATTTCTTCTACCACAAAAGGATTAGGATGTAACTATGATGAATTAAAAATATGGATGGAAAGTAAATTTACAGAAGGAATGTCTTGGGATAATTATGGTAATAAAGAAGGATGTTGGAGTAATGACCACATAATACCATTATCAAGCTATGAAAAAGATGCTAATGGCGATTGGGATGCAGATAGTGATTATAATAAAAAGTTAATACACTATACAAACCTTCAACCAATGTGGCATATTGAAAACATAAAAAAGGGTAAAAACACAAATACTTAACCAAAACAAATAACCTATGAAAACAGCAATGCAAGAATTAATTGAGTATATAGAATCTAATGAAATTGTTTATAATAAAGATTTGATATTAAAACTCAAAGAATTACTTGAAAAAGAAAAAGAGCAGATATTAGATGCAAGACTTGATGGCTTTGTAATTAGTGGTGAAGGTTGGAATGGGGAATATCCTTTTGAAGGTAAAACTTATGAAGAAATATCTTTAAAAATAAATAATGAAGAATATTACAAAATAACCTATGACCAAAACAAATAACCTATGAAACTATATACAGAAGAACAAATAAAACAAGCTATTGCTTATTGCAACACAAGTTATTTTGTTACACCAGATGATTTATTAGAAGATTTGTCATTAAAACCAATAGTACTACCAAGTGATGAGGAGATAGAAGCAATTAGTAAAGATGAAATATTATATAATGATTCTAAACGAGCTTGGTGGATTGAAGGCGCTAAATATATTTTGCAAACTTTAAAAATACAATTAGATGAAAAAATAATTAAAAAAGCACACGATTCTATTACAAGAATTAAGGGGAAAGAATATGCTCCAACTTCTAATGAAATACAAAAGTGGATTGATAATCAAAACAACAAATAATATGGGTTTTTTTTCAAACATTGTTAGTGCAACAATAAAAACAGCACTTACTCCAGTAGCAATAGTAAAAGATACAGTTAATATTGTAACAGGTAATGAAGTTGATTCTACAAAAAAACTATTAGAATCTGCACGAGAAGATGCCTCTGATGCTTTTGATGATTTAGGTGATGGTGAATTTTAAAAACAAGAACAAATACTTAACCAAAACAAATAAAATATGAGTAAAGAACAAATTATTTATATGTGGTGTTTTATAATGGGATATTTGCTTGGTAGAATAACTTCTGAAAAATATAAAAACAAATAAACTATGAAACTATTAAACTTTGCAAAATTCTTCTTAATTAGTGTGCCATTAGCTTGTTTTTTATTTACTTTCGCACACACATACTTTGAACTTAAACGAATATATAATGGGATTAGACTTAGAGCCGAAGGGATTCGAAAACAATATACAAGTTAGAATGATTTTCTTAGACGATAAAACAGAGATATGGTTTCAGTCTATAGCAGCAGCTAGTCGTAAGACTGGTATTAATGCTAAGACAATCAGAGATAGCCTTAATCCAATAGCTAAAAAGAAGCATACCTATAGCGATCGTGTTGTGGTATTTAGGATTAAGAAATAGTTTTACCTTTGTAGTGAGTGTTGCAGACTCATTTTAAACTTATTGCCCTTGACTTGAACCCCTATCTGCAACGTAGGGGGAATATGATAGGGCTATTTTATTTTATGTCACATAATTGGTACGCAGTATTACCTGCAAAAGTTCTACTAAGCAAAGAACTAACAGACAAACAAAAATTGCTTATTGCCTTAATTTCTAACCTTTCAAACGAAAGGGGCTATTGCTTTGCATCCAACAAGTATTTAGGTGAGTGCTTAGATTGCTCAGAGTCTACAATCAAAGAACATCTAAAGAAATTAGAGGATTTAGGAATATTAGGTAGGGTTATAAAACTAAAAGAAAATGGTGAAGTAGATTTTAGGTCATTGATTATTACTATTGAAATACCTGAGCCAGAAAATACTACCACCCCAGCCGAAAAACTAACCCACCCCCCAGCCGAAAAACTGGCACATAATAATATAGAATATAATAACAAAGTTAATAAGATATATAATGCTAAGGATGCTTTTGTTTCTAGGGTGGATGAGTTTAAGGATAAACTAGGTAATCAATATCAATCATTCATTGACTATTGGACTGAAGCAAACAATAAAGGTAAAATGAGATTTCAGGATCAAAAATTCTTTGATGTAAGTAGAAGAATTGCTACTTGGGTTAAAAACTCTAAAAACTTTCAACCAATAAACGAGCAAACTACAAAAATTAAACTAAAATAACATGACACCAAAAGAAAAGGCAATAGTATTATATTTAAAATTTAAGCAAAGAACATACTATGTAGAAGTTTTGCATACAGATATTTTGCTAGATAAGTTTCATAATAACGCTATATCTAGTGCTGAGATTGCAGTAGATGAGATACTGAATATGATTAACAAAAACTATGTTGATGTTTGGGATATAGATATTTTAAAATTTTGGAAAGAAGTTAAACAAGAGTTACAAAAATGGAAGCTATAAATCTACCTAAAAACATAGAACTTGAGCAAAATGTGCTTGGTTCAATCCTTATAGACAAAAATGTTATCCCTTTTGTTATAGGATTGTTAAAAGATGAAGTCTTTTACGACCTTAAACACCAAAGGATATTCCAGTCTATTAAGAAAATGTATGATAAAAACCTATCTATAGACATCACTACAGTTGCTCAGTACCTACAAAATGATCAATCTTTAAGTGAAGTAGGTGGTGCTTACTACCTGTCTAAAATTACAGATAGCATAGTGCGTACTAATCATATTCATACTCACATACAGATGTTAGTGGAGTTATATAAGCTTAGACAAGCCTATTTGACTATTAAACAAGCCGAGTCTGATTTCTTAGACGTTGATAATGAATCACTTGACTTAATAAGTTCTCTAAATACTAAACTTATAAGTTTACAAGAGTTTGGTAATATAGATGAAAAAACGATAGATCAGATAGTCTTATCGGTCATAGAAAAGCGTAATATGGCTCAATCTGGTGAGTTATTGGGATATAAAACAGGGTTTGATGAGCTAGATTCTACTATTGCAGGATGGTGCAAACCTGATATGGTAGTGGTAGCTGCTAGACCAGGAGCAGGTAAAACAGCTTTCATGCTTTCTACTGCATATCACCTAGCAATCGTACAAATGATTCCTACGGCTATTTTTAGCCTCGAAATGAGCTCCGAACAGCTAGTTGAGAGGTTAGAGTCAATTACGGCACAAGTGCCCTTAAAACGCCTTAGAATGAATAATTTGAATGATTATGAGAAAAAGGTGCTTTTACAGTCAGATGACAAGATTTTACAAGCTCCTTTGTATATAGATGACTCTGGTGGGTTAAATATACAACAGCTAAGGGCTAAGGCTACCATAATGAAGCAGAAATACGGCATTAAAGTTATTTTTATAGACTACCTACAGCTAATGACTGGAGTTGGTAAAAGTTCCCAAAATAGAGAGCAGGAGGTTAGCACAATAAGTAGAGGCATTAAGTCGTTAGCTAAGGAATTAGAGGTTCCCATAATAGCATTGTCTCAGCTTAGTAGAAGAGTTGAGGAAAGGGCTGATAAGATACCACAGTTATCTGACCTTAGAGAATCAGGATCTATAGAGCAAGATGCTGATATTGTAATTATGCTAATGAGACCTGAATACTATGAGATGACTGAGCCTGTGGAAATTAAAGGAAGAGAATATGCTGCTCAAGGTTTGCTTATTTGTAAGGTAGAGAAGAATAGGCATGGAGTCACCACTAATATCCCATTAAGATTTATAGGAGAAACAGTAACAATACAAAACCATACAATATGAGAGAGCACTTTATTGAAATGCACGATGCAGTCATAAATATGAAGCTACGAGCTGATATGAATGACATTGAATTAAAAAGATTTACTGAGAGATTGTCCAGTATTTTATCTAAAAAACAAGACAATGGAAAGACCGAATCCGAACAGCTTCCGAAACAGAAGAAAGTTCGAAATAGAACTAGCTAAGTACGAAGATGGTACATACAATGCTCTTAGGATATTCGCTAAGAATACTAAGGTATTAGTGCTTACTGACCTAAAAGCCCTTAAAAGAGGTTATATGTGGTTAGAGTACGAAAGAGATGGTCAACCATCAGGCATAGCAGATCCACGCATTGAGTTCTTTGCCATAAACCTAGATGTTCGTAATAGGATATACTTTATGAGGGCTGAATTATTACGCAAAAAAGCTCGCAGGTACTATAAGATTAAAAACATAAAGAAGGAAGGAAATATGAGGTATGTGAAGCTAAATTTAACAGAGTTTATCAGATACGACTAAATATATTAATAATATATTGTAATTTTACAACATGGCATACATGACAGCGAGTGACCTAACCAAGATGATGATGGATTATTTAAAGGAAAGAGGTAATGATGTATGGAGGAATAATAATCTAGCAGTTAAGGGTAGATCATTTATAGGAAGAAAGGGTGTTCCAGATATAATTGGCTATGGTAAAAAGTATGGTCAGTTTATAGGATGCGAAGTGAAAGCTATCGGTGATAGAGTGAGCCCTGAGCAGATGTCATTCCTTATTAACCTTGCAATGGCAGGAGGAATAGCAATGATATGTCAGCAGTTTAGAGACGAATCTATAATAGTTAAAATATTTGATAAAGATGGCGAAAGCAAAGACTACGAGTTCCAACAAGGTGAACTTCGGCAAAAGGCGTGAAGGTAAAGCTAAGAAACGCAGAGGACCTAAAGATAAAGCAGTTAAAAAATATAACAGACAAGGCAGATAATATGGAAAAAGTAAACATAGAAAACAAGGCTGAAAAAGCACCAAAGGTTACTAAGAAACAAAAAGAGTTTGTAACCAATGAGACTATAGAGATGTTTGAGAACATCTTAAAGGACTATGCTATAGATTTAAAGTATAGACCTTTTATAAAACAATTAGTTAACGAATACAGAAAGAATGGATAATTTAGATTCAGTTGTATCATCAGTAATAGAGAAGTATAGAGATAGAGCAAACATAGGCTTTACTAAATACGGAACAAACCTAGATAGGACAGATTTAAACACTAAGGATTGGGTAGAGCATTTACAACAAGAATTAATGGATGCAGTCCTTTACTTAGAGAAATTAAAACAAGAATTAAAAAAGAGTATTTAACAACCAAAACAATATAACATGGCAAACAAACAAGAGGACTTCTTAGGTAGATGTCAAACATTAAAATCAGCTTATGGTTCTTTTAAGAAAGTATCTTTCGGACCAGACGATTTAAAGAAGATGAATGACTTCGCTAAGAACAACAAAGGTTGGGTGAACATCCTAATCAAAACTAAGAAAACATCATCACCTGACCAGTCAGATTTCTACGTAACTATGGACACATGGACTCCAGATGGTGGTAATTACAAAAAAGACTTACCATTCTAGTTATGAAATTAATTTTGCAAATGTTAGCTAATATATTAGCTTTGTTAGTAATCCTCTATTTACCATTCGCATTTATAGTAAATACTTGGAACCCTACTGAATGGAACATTTATATAAGAAGCTTATATGTACTTTCTTTTATAGCTGTTCTTACTTTTGGGTACGAACAATACAAGAAGAAATAATTTGTGTTTTGTAGTTTATAGTTTAAAGTGAGAAGGTAGTAGAAATACTACCTTTTTTGTGCATTATATTGCTTAAATCAGAATAAAAGTGTTACTTATTTATATAAAATTGTAACAATAGCGCAATATATCGCATATAATGATATAAAAAAAGAGCCCCTCGTAGAAACGAAGGGCGGCATTCAAAGTCAAATTAGTATGTCATTAAAAACTATGCAATGTAAAATTAAACATTATTTTGATTCCACCAAATAAAAAAGGTCTCTTTTTTAAGGAGACCTTCTAACCATAAAACCAACACAACACATAGAGCCTCTTATTGACTACGATTTGTTCTATCGTAGAACTTAGTTAATACTGATCCGTAGAGAGTAGATTGGTAGCGTTGGATAAAATGGTCCATTGATTCATCTACATGAAAAAAATCCTCAGATTGCATATATACAAAGCATCTGTCAGCATCTTCATCATCTGGAACTACACTTTCAACTAAATGTACATTGATGTAAGCATCTACTTGTTCGAAGTTTTCTTCGTACTCATAGCTATCATCTTCCGTAAGTTGTATTATGTGCATTAACATTTACTACACTATTTTTAAGTACAGTTAATCTCAATTCCCTAATAATTAATTGCAATTTTGCTTCCAAATACTGCTTCTCTTTCATTAATTCTGCAATCTTGATGTCTGCTTCTTTACTCATACAAATTTACGTTTTAATTATTTTAGATAAAAAAGTGCGTACTTAATTGATAATCAACTAAATACACACTTGCGAAACACTATTGTGTCAGCCATTAGATACTATCGCTTGGCGTTACTACTTACTCTTAGGTAGTCTTATTATTTTACTTCCTAATGGCATTGGAACAAATATAGCGATTCTACCACCATCTAAAACCACTCCGCAGCCTAATGTTGGTCGTTTGGGGAAAGGTTTAGAATACTCCATAGCGTAGGCATTAATATCGATTCCACAGCCTACATTCATACCGAATATCATGTCCTTATCTGAGCTACTATACAATACCCCACCAAAGCTATGAATATGACCTATAACGGTAGATTGTCTAGCATCCCTTGCTCTATTGATAGCACCAGCTTGTCCTGAACTGCCTGTACCATGAGTGTATAAAACACCATCTATTTCCCATTCTAAAGCCCATTTCCAGCCTTTTGGGGCTTCCCAAGCATCTTCATAGGTTTTTATAAATCGGTTCGGTAATCCAGTTGTTTGAGCCTTTCTTTTATGTAATGCACTATGATTCCCTATACAGACTTTGACTGTAGGGAACCTTTTATACCAGATGTTTAGTTGCTTTTGTGCCTCTTCTGATTCTTTAGAAGCTGAGTGACCATTAGGATTAGATTCGTGATAGCTAATGGCATGGTTATCTACTTCATCACCAATGTGTATGATTTCAGAACATTGGAACTTGTTAAATACTTCGTAGCAGAAGTTAAGGTAACCTGGATGGCAAAACGGAAAATGTGTGTCACCGATAATGCCGATGTTTTTTTTGCTCATTATATGTTGGTTTTGGTTAGGTTATTTATAAGGTGCGTACACTGTCCTTCCTTTATCTTTTAATGCTCTAAGCACTTGCTTTCTATTCTTACTTGCATTATAAGAAACGTGTACCCAATCTGGTTTATTGTTGTCTCCAAACTCCCAAATTAACTGATCATATTCTAGCTCATCTTTAATATAGTTGAATATTTCTACATTGGTAGCATTGCTCATGCCATCCATATCTATATCAGCAGCTTGACCTACGCTATGCTGAGAGTTTAATGCACCTCCAATAAAGTTGTTTAATGTTTTGCTTCTATACCCACTAGAAATATTAATAGGACCAAATTTGATCCTAATAGGTTCTAAAACTCTTTCGCATAGAACCTTGACGTTTGCTAGATGTTCAGGAGTTGGTTCGTTAGAAACTCCATGTCTTTTGGCTGATTCGCTACGAGTAAATTCTGCTAAATCAAAGTGTGCTGATAACTTCATAACGTAAAATTACTTCCTTTTACCGAATTGCTTTTTTATGAAACCATACATCTGCATCCCTAGCCATGTTATGGTCATTAAATACACTATTGTTTGTAGGAAAGGATTAAGCTTTACAATCCCAAAAATATCAAGCCAAGAAACTGCCATTGTCATAATACCTACAGGAGTTAGATCATTGTCTAATTGGTCGAAATGGTTCATTATTTAGCTGTTTCTTTTTTACTGAATATTGTTGTTACTACACTAGCTGAAAGCAAAGTCGCTGAATACATCAACAATGCTTCAAAAGCGTCTTTATCTAAAAGGTGAGCATATTTACCTATAACTGCACATAAGAAAGCAGCTAATCCAGCCACTCTTTTTGAGCTTACTTCACTACCACCTGAAACCATGTCTTTTAAAAACTTTATCATTTTTTACCTATTTTAAGGTAGAGGCTACCAGAGTAACCAAAACCACCATTATTATATAAATCAAATCCTAGCCCTATTAGAGCCTTATTTTTGGCATTTAGCATCAAAGAAGGACTTAATACTACTAAGCCATTAAGTGGTCTAAAATCGCCTCTAAAGCCTAAATAAAGGGTATTCTTAGCTTTCTCTACATATATTTGTTTGGTAATGATGGATTTTTCGGTTATTTTAGCCTCAAATGACCTAGAAAGTATCTTATTTTGGCTTATTGTGTCTCTGATGACAAAGATATTAGAATCTTGTTTAATACTATCTGTATAGGCTTTAATCGCATAATAATCGCCTATAATACGAATAGTGTCGTGGATTTGATGTTCTAGAGTATCTGTGGCTATAATGACATAAGGAATAGAATCTCCTTTTTTGTACTTGGTAAAAGTTTTCTGTTGGTAAACTGTGTCATGCACTTCTACCAACTTACGATAGTTACGCATATCGCTGAAGTCTACCTTCTTGTTTATATAGGTACTGTCTTTAAAAAAGAATAGCCATAATACAAATACTATGGCTACCAAAATAATGTCTTTAAGTCTGATCATTATGCTTCTTCTTTTACCTCTTCAGTTTGAGGGTTTGCTCCTGAACAAGTTTGCTTAGGAACTGTAATACAGGACTAGCGTACTTGAATGGAACATCAATTAAGAATTGTTCTAATTGTTGTAATTGCTCTTGATTTAATTTTAGCATGGTATTATGTTTTTGCAAATATACTAAGGATTCTGGAAAGGTAAAGGCGGGGATTTATCGTGACTGGGAAAC
>OGVU01000044.1_pt1 | contig 15367 bp, 25 predicted proteins | sample 1575861 | NCBI WGS metagenome assembly OGVU01 (sample SAMN07581532, study PRJEB24739) | freshwater metagenome | place: Singapore | collected 2015-01 | reverse complement strand
GTTTCCCAGTCACGATAGTTCTATGCGACGGAAGACGACAGTCACCACCGAAGGGATGATGTCGTTGAAGGATGGGTGAAGGTCAGTCATTGTTACCTTTCAGATAACTCTGAACATTATGTAAATCTATGTTTCTCTTTTCAAAAGAACCCATAGCGGTATTGCACTTGAAACAGAGCAGTCCTCTTACCTTGCCAGTTTTATGGCAATGATCTACTGCCAGTCTGTATTTGATACCCTTGCGCTCTTGCGTTTCGGGTTGTAGGCAGATAGCGCATAGACCATTTTGTTTTTGATGCATTTGTTCATACTGTTCTAAGGTGATTCCATATTCGTTCATCAAGTGGCGAGCGCGTTCAGCATCTATATTCTTCTCTCGATACTTACGAACGTAAGATTTATGGCGCTCTGGATCTTTGGCTCTTTTATTTCTAGCATACTCCCTAGCCTTCTCTGGGTTGCGCCAATAATATTTCTTAGATTTGTTTACTTTTGTGGCCATTTGTCATCCAGTACCATAATAGCGATAGCAGAGTAATTGAGAAGATCTATAAAAGAATCTCGTAAAGATTCGTTTGATGGCTTTACACCACTGTCTAGTAGATTATTTATTCTTGCTACCTTGTCCCAAATCCTCACACGCAAACCATTCAATGGCCCTCCAGGGGATAAAGCGATGTTCTTTGGACCGTAATCGTGATGCTTGCGGATGAGCAGATTTCCTGCAGCGTCAAGGATGTTCCATACGTCAGTAACAAACTCGTCGCCTACCTTTTCACGGGGATCGGTTTGACCGTCAGTGTCCCAGCCTTGTAGTCGATCGAGACTACGATCATCCCCGTAGCCGTCAACAATTCTGCCACTTCCAACAACTCCTTCTTGGTTGTCATACATACGCTCCCCCTAATAGGCTCTCAGTTGCTTCTTTTCCGTGAACTAAATAGAACTCGTTGATGTCCATACCAGCCGGTAGTGTAACGATAACCCCGTTACCTAGGTCGGATTGGACACGCTTACTAAACTCTTGTCCTGGGTTCGTACCATCCTCTTTCGCGTCGTTATCGCCGACGATGAAGACGGTGTCATACCCCGTGAATAACTTTGGGAAGTGTGGCTTCCACGCTGTGACTCCTGGGACTCCCACTGCTGGGATCCCGATAACTCCAGAGACCACAACTGCATCCAACTCCCCTTCACAGACAACGATACGCGGAGACATAGTGAGTACGTCAGCGACGTTATAGAGGTGCTGCTTCTGTCCAGTCGGTTGCCCATACTTCGGCTTGCCGTCGTCCAAGCGACGGAACTTGACTGAGACACACGCACCCAGCGCCGTAAGATACGGAATGGATAGCCAACCTTGGTACTCCTCGTGACCGTTGATCGGATCGACGACTGTTCCCAGTTCGAATCTTCTGGCAACATCTCTAGAGATCCCACGTCCTGCGAGATATGCCTCTGCCTCTTCGCTTAGACCCTGACTGTAATGTGTGACCGCCTCTAGTAGCGATCTCGATTGCTCGCTCTGCTGCATCTTTGTACTCCACCTGCTCCATCTCCATTATGATATTGACTCCTGTTCCACCCTTACCGCAGGTGTGACAGAAGTACAGGTTGTCATAGGTGTTCATCACCGCTGACCTTCTACTGTCGTCGTGCATACAGCACTTGACATTGGCGTTGCGACCCTGCTTCACCTCGCCACCATAGAACTCGACGACGAGTGTTATGGGGACTGCGTTCGCATCGGTGGAACGACCTCGCCTTTTCGGGCGAACCACCCTATCCCAACCTTGTGCTGACACTCGCACCCCTTACAGTTGTTGTGAAAGTCTTGGGCATCCTTGGTCTTGTACTGGGTGTTGAAGTACGCACCCGTCTTACAGGAATCACAGATCATCTTCGTCGTCCCACTTGCCCACGTAAAAGTGGAAATCAAATCCCAGGACACGGACGGTCAGCCCGTAAGGGTGGCTGTCCCACTCATAGACAGAGACCCAAAGGATCTGCTTCCAAAGTGGTTCTAGCCTACATACTTCTATGCGATCAAACTCAAGATGAAACTTCTTCAGTGTCTTCTTCATTCTCTTCCTCCTTGGTTTCTTCTACTGCCTCTTCAACCGGCTGGTTGTAGATGTCTGTGCTTGTGATTGCTCCTTCAGGAACTGGCATTGCGTAACCAACTTTCTAGGTCTTGAACCACCCAGGCTTTGTTGACCGGATGGTTGCGTCTCTTGACTATGACGAAGGCTGGTGGACTCTGCTCTAAGCCACGAGCCTTCGCATAGTTTTCTGCTTCTACCTGCGCTTCGCTCCAGAAGGCAGGGAGATCTATCTTCTTACGGTTCTTCAGTTCAAGAATGTAGGTCTTACCTGCGATGATGGCAACAAGGTCGCCCTCATCCTTGGCCCCAGCCTTGGCTAGTCGCTCAACGAAGTGGCCTACGGACCGTAAGAACTTAGCCACATCCACCTCGAACTTTGATCCCTTGACCTTGTTGTACTTAGGACTTGGCATCAGTAAACCTTGCTAGGTATGCACCAGTCTCTGCGAATTCCACGTGTTCAATAATACCAGGGAAAGCAGCGAGAACCCTGGAAGTGTTCCAATCTTCTTCGTGGTGAATCTCGTAGGGATTACCAGCATATGCACCCTGCGGATAGTGGATGATAGGTATGGTGATGATGGCATACCGTGCCTGGTCTGCCGCCTTCTTCCACAACTCAACAGCCTCTTGCTCTGACATATGTTCTAGCACATCACCGAACATCACCAAGTCGTAGTTCCAGTTCTTCCACTCCCTGGCATCTATCACAAAGAGGTTGTTATATCTCTCTAATAGGTTGAACTCAGAGATGTAGGGTTTCCACACTTCGATTCCGTCTAGTTGAATGGATGTTCCGAGGTTGCTTCGGACGTAGTACTCCAAGTTCCCAGCGCCAACACCAACGTCAAGAATATTCTCAGGCGCTATCTGCCTAATCTTTTCAACGATCCAGTCCTTGTTAGCAATATCAGAGTACGGCATTGAGAGCCTCCTTGACCCTTGTTACGTCGTCGACATACTGCTCGCTCATATATGTAGCGAAAGCATCTCGATCCTCTTTGTACCTACTATCAGCATTGGCTTCCTCATAGATGGCATCCTTCTCAGCCTTGCCATTGAGGTAATGCAAGTGTTCCCAGTGAACAGACGGGAAGTAGTAGAGCGCACCGAGTCCCTTACCTAGCGCCTGCCAGAAGTTGTCTGCGTAGAGATGCTTCTGTGTCGGTGGCGCCATAAACCCCAGCGCCTTGATGATGTTGCTGGTAATCATTATCGAGGTAGGTAACTTCTCCTCTTGGAAGTGGTCGTTGCCGTAGGCAATCCCGTATCCATTCTTTGCAAGCGTCACGCTCATAGCCAGGTCCCAGCCCTCAGTCGTGACGATGTTGTCGTCACCTAAGAATGTCAGGAAAAGATACTTGTCGACATACTTCATAGCGATTGCATTGAGGGTAGCAATCATAAAGTTACGGTTGCCCACCTCATACATTACGCCTTCGATCTGTGGGTAGTTATGCTCATCGTCGAAGTCCAGACCTACTACAAAGTCAGAGACCACGCTGTTCTTCTTGAGGTGGTCGATGCAACGGGCCAGGTTCTCTGGCCTACCCCGTGATGGGATGATGACAAGATTAGAAATCATCAGGATCCTTCGTGTAGTTGGCTCGGTTGTAGGCAAAGGCAGCATCGCGCCTGACTGCCCTGCCCATAGCATCAGCGTCGTGTATCTGGCAGGTTGAGAAGTTCACCATCAGTGACCCAAAGACTGACCCATCTGCGGTGTGCTTACCAAACCTATTCTTCACCGCCGCTACTCGTAGCACCGATGAGACCGGATCGTAGCCAAGCGTCAGGATGGCACTCGGAAGTTGCGAGACCTTACCGTGAATAGCCTTGCGTGGTGATGGCATCGTAGGTGAGCCATACTCACTCGCTTCTGAGACGTGGTGCAGAACCAAGACACAGGCTTCTGTCTTGCGAGCCATATCGTGGAACTCCACCATAATAGAACGAAGAGCCGCCCACTCATTCTCTGAGTCGGTAACCACGTTCATCAGGTTATCTACCACGATCAACTCTGGCATCACGCCATAGAGTTCAACGTATGCCTTGATCTCCAATTCCATATCATCAAGCGTCGGTGATGAGTCAAAGACCCATTCGATATTGGTGACCCTGGCTAACTCCTCATCGTAGTAATGCTCATCCTTATCAAGATTCTGCTCTACTACATTCTGAGCGTGTTGACTGATAGCGGCTGCTACTCGCATCGTCACGGTTGCAGCATCGGTATCGGCTGAGAAGAACAAAGTCCTCACCCCTGCTTTGATGGCATAGATGAGAGCCAGCATCGACTTACCAGCGTTAGGTGCGGCAGCAACCATACAGACTTGACCACGACGGAACTTGATCTCTTGTGCAGTCAGCGTCTTCCACACTTCAGGTAGTGGTGTGGCCTTGGTAGTGTTATTACTCCAGGCTCTTGCGAGGTTGAGCATTACCTAGCCACTCCTCAATGCTTGGTACTTCCAAAACTATATTCTTTTTACGGCGGATGAGACGCCTATCATTTGCCGACAGGCCACCCCAAACTCCGTGTGATTCGTGCTTTATACCCCATTCCGCACATTCAGTGCGATGGGGACATTTGTGACAGATACTCTGAGCGGCAACAATGTTGCCACCCTTATCTGGAAACCAAACATCCCCATCCACCTGAGCGCACAGAGGGTTCTCGAACTCCCTCGGTGAGCGCATAGGCCTAGATCCAAATAGTCTTGGCTCGGAACTCCTGTGCGATCTTCGGACCCTGCCATCGTGGACCAGCGGCTGGGTCATACCAACCCTTGTAAGGCTTGCCAGTCTTCTCAGAGATGCCCTCTTTCAAGACCATCTTTCCGTTAGCGCAGTCTGGCGCCTGTGCGATGCCGTAGACCCACGTGTTGCCGTACTTGTCTGGGACTCTTTCGCCTTCACCGGCTGGCGCTGGTGCGGCTGACGGTCCAGAATTATGAACGGATGCAGTCCTAACAGTGCTTCCCAAAGATTGACTCACACTTTGGATCAGTGTCGCCGTATCTTGGATAGTAGTAAGCAGGCTCTCCAGTTCTCCTGCGTTATCTGCGTAGACGTTGATGAGTGTTCCATCATTCAACTTGAAGTTGACCTGAAGTTTTGTTGAATCAGGTGCAGCCATTTTAGTTATCTCCTATATGTTTCACTTGGAGTCGCACGGACTCCTTACCTTCTTTCGTGGGAAGGTAGCCTAGTAGTCGTTCTACCTCGGCTTTGTCCACAGTCTTTGCTCCAGGAAGTGTCGTCCACGTAACGCGTACGCCCGTCTCAGTCACTCCTGTAAAGCCAGTCAAGGCTTCCTTCAGCGAATCCTTCTTCGCTTCCAGTTCCTTGATCTTCTGGTCTAGTTGCAGGTATTCAAGTGCGTTGCTCTGTGCAGTGGGGTCAGCGATTTCTATATCACTCTGCACGATAAGTTCTTTTTTTAGACCAACGCATCCAACCTCACCCGAAGCGTCAAAGTACTTGCAATAGAACTTGCAGTAACTCTCATCTCGCTCAGGTGCTGGCGCTTCTTCCGAAGCCTTGATTGCCTCTAGCCAGTTCAGTGCTTCGAGTGCAATGTTCTCATCGTAGGGTTCCGAGTGGACCTTGATGTCACGCTCGTCACCATCACGGGGTATGGCTACCAGATTGACTCGTTGGGGCTTCCCCTTCCCCGACTTATCAAGCAGATAGCCATACACCTGAACTTGCCAGCGCTGTTGCTTGCTTGGAAAGTACGCAAGATTTTTAGCCTTGGTAGTTTTCCAATCCACCACATCGCCTGTCTCCGGAATGAAGAGATCCACGTGGGCTTTCATTCCATTGAACTCTACTGTTTCTTCGATTATGAAGTTGTCGTGTTTGGCAATGGCTTTCTCGATTGCAGCGTGGATAGCAGTACCCATAATCGCTGCAAGTTTGAGTTCGCCACCGTTGGTCGCAGGCTGGCTATTGAGTTTGTACCAGACCTTACGACGGCACCCACCAAGTTCTGATGGGCCAATCTGAGTTTGCTTACTACGCCCACGATTGTTCTCTTTGTCGTAGAGCGCTTCCATTAGAACATCTTTGATATCCACTATAACCCTTCCTTCCAAAAGGTAAGTGTAACGTTGAAGAAGATCAGGCTCAACTGGATAACTCTGGCTACCTCTTTGGGCATCTGCCAGTACTCCTCGTGGTAGTAGTCGAAACCAAAACCAAAGTTGGTCAGCGTGTATCGGTTGACGTGAAGCGTCACCTTACCAAAATCCTTGTGCATCTATTCACCCTTCCTTTGTACTGCCAACTGTATGGGTGGGCAGGTATTGACGTCAAGCACCGACGCGATCTCAACGGCGCGTTTCGCGTAGTGTTCTGCTCGTGAGAGTTGCGTGATGGGTTTCTTCAAAGAATATAGATATCCGAGGGCAAACTGTCCACCCGTCCCGATACCGTAGACACCGAACTCAGACTGAAAGAATGATAGGTCGCAAGCGATATGGAAGATCTCGCCGTCAAAGGCGAGCAGGTAGTCGAAGCCTGAGTCCTTGTCCTTCTCTGCCCCTGAGTAGTCGTAGCCCTGCTCACGGAAAGCCGTGATGATAGATGGAATCACTGACCTACCCATAAACCTAATAGGGTCGCCGCCCCGATAGGCAGGCGGCTTCCAGTTGTAGGTGAGTATGTCACCTGGTCTGGTATCTCCGGTGATTCCTAATAGGTACTTACCGACCGAGACAATCTTCGGCGTAGTAATGCTAATAGTGCGTAGGTTGTCTTCTGTGATCTGGCTATCAGCAGCCAGCACAGCGTAGTCTGGTGTCTGGACGGCGCAGAGGGTAGTCACTTATTACCTTCCCAATTTTCTAAGTACATTATAGCCCACATCAATATCTCTTTGTTCTCCTTGCAGTGACCAATCAAGAAGTTGCAGTTGTGACATAGCAGTCCTCTCACCTGACCAGTAGCGTGGTTGTGATCGACATAAAACTTTTTACCGTTACCACCTGGTGTATCAGTTCCGCATATAGCACAAAGGTTGCCTTGGTCTTCTAATTTATCTGAGTATTGATCTATTGTTATGTTGTAGAGATATCTCAAATGCTGAGATTTGCGTTTTTCTGGATTATATATAGACTTTTGGTACTCTCTGACACAGCGTATACATTCAGGTCGTCTCTTCCCGCTTTCGTGGGATAGTAAATAGAACTTCTCTATCGGGAGTTCTTCTTTGCAAAGACGACAGACCTGAGTCATAGTGCTAATCATACACGCCTCCGGCGTGTCGTTGCGGTGGACACGCAGTGTCCTGAGTACAATACGAGCGTGAGCGAGTCAAAACATAGACGGGCGCGTAAGCGCCGAAGCGCCCGTCCTGGACTGCGAGGCGCGGAGCGCCTAGCCGAGCAGTCTGTGTGGCTCCGTCTACTCCGCCTGCTGAAAAACGAGCAGAGCATACCAAAGCCTTTCGGCTCAGACCTGCGTGACCTCGGCCCTATCCACATCTGTCCGTGTGGCTGTGAGGTCTTCAATGTGATGGTCTGCTTCGAGGACTACGAGATTGTCTGGTGGTTCCTGGACGCTACCTGCGTCTCCTGCGGTAACCTGGTACGAGTTCCTTGCCCAGTCGATAGACCCGTATAAAACAAAAAAGAGGCCCCCATCCCTTTCGGGATGAGAGCCATTGCCTCGCAGTTATCTTGAGTTACTTCTTCTTCTTACCAAACTCCACCGCAGACGGATCGAGCCACTTGAGAACAGGTCCAAGAAAACCCGCTAATGCGGCAGTACCTAACACTTTCGGATCAGTCTCCCCTGCTAGGTAGAGCGCTACTGCAGCCGATGCCGCAGCACGAAACCACGTCAAAGACATCTGCTTGAATTGCTCGTTGATCTTCATTAGTCCTCCTTCGGACTGGTTGGGTCCTTCTTCTTGCGCTTTACCCTGATGAACTTGCTCTTGACCCTATTCCACTTCTTGGGACCACCAAGCCAAGGGAACCAGTCAGAGGTATCGTTCTCATATTCTGGGTAGATGGACACGTGTAGGTGCTTCTCGTGCCTATTAGCCCCACCGTAGGTATTCTCACCCCTACTACGGGACCAAATCTTGCCATTGAATATCAGGTACTTGACCCTCTTGTCGTTCTTCAAGGCATCGTAGATGACCCTGCAATCCATCCGGTTCTTAGGGTCGTGGGTCAGATCGACTGCGTGACCTGAGTTATGATCCGAGTTCGGGTTCTTCTTGACGTGAGCAGCAGAAGGAAGCAGTCCATCGCTCGCCTTCTTCCTTTTCGGAGCAAGAGCATTGGCCTGTCGCAACAGAGCGACGGCAGCATTGCTGGGTCTCTTCGCTAATGGGATCATTCATTTCCTCAACGCTTCCTTGACGAGATCGGTTAGTAGGTCCACCTTCTCTTCGAGGTGGTTCACTTTGTCCTTGATACTTGACCCCCCATTCGGTTTGAGTTCGTTGAGATAGTGTTTGACTAGCCAGCGAACAAGGGCTGCGAAGCCCGATACAAGGGTGAATATGGCGACGGCAAGGCCTGCCCATTCAGTAGGGGTCATTGATGGCTCCTAGATTGTTCTGACAGTAACGACGAGTTTTCCTCCGAAACCGGAGAATCGCTTGTCGGATGGGGTCTGATTGATAAAGTCCAACTCCTCTATGATGCACAGGAACTCTTCGCCAGAGCGGAAGTCTTGGACTCGAACGGTATCGCCGTTGTTCTCAACCGCCTCTAGTTGGGTCAAGCGGTCATAGGCGCTACCTTCGTAGCCGATCTCCACGCCGAGGCTGTCGCTCTCGTGGTCATAGCAGAAGACTGGAAGTTGAATCAGGCGCTGTCTAGGAACAGCAGGCAGGGACTTGAGTTGATAGCCCGTAAAGAGTGGACCCTTCGTTGAATCGTCAGGGTCTCTTGCAAAGATAAACCTGAACCCAAGGTACTCCTGCGGAGTCTGCGGATAGGCAATCGACACTTCTGGTACCGGAGTTCCCTTGTCAAAGGATCCGATGTTGAAGGTCTGTGCATCGGCTGTGTAGGACTCAATATCAATGGAGCCATTGGTTGAATCGAAGCGAGCCTGCAGGAACTTGAAGATCTTGGCTTCGATAGTGTTGTACCTAACATAACCTGTCTGCAGGTAGGCATCAGGTACCTTGACGGATGCTGACTGCACCCAAATACCATCTCCTGGCACACCGAAGACTGGTCTGCCGGAGGTACCAAGGAAGTCTGCGCTCATAGGAATCACAGTCTCGCCATCCGCGTAGACATCCCACGCATACGGGAAAATCAATGACTGGCCCGTGACTGATGCTGATAGGTCGATGCGGATAAGACCAGACTCACCACCGACACTGCCTGTAACGTAGGCAAACTGGTTAGCAAAGGTGACTGCCTTGCAGTCTCCATCAAGGAGCAATGGGCCATACGAGATGTCCCCGTCTGCAGATACGATACCGACACGGACACCTTTGTTTGTACAGATGATGGCATAGGTGCCAAGGTAGACATCGAAGGCTTGGACAATCTCGCCTTCTGGTAGGTCAACGACAACAGTTGGAACGCTCAGTTCTGGGAAACCAAGACTATTTGCCGTTGCAGTATCTAATGTTATCTTGTAGATAGACGAGTTAGCGCCAGCATATCCTGCAGCATAGAACGCTGCTGGTCCTTCTGCGATAGCAGTCCAAAGCCACGATGGATTGGGGTGGGTATAGAACTCTGTTGGTAGTGCGTGACCACCAGAGGTTGTAGATTTGTTAGCATCCAACTCGTAGAGTTTGTACTTGGTTCCTAGAAGTAGGCGCTGCTTGGCATACTTGAGAACGATGTTCGTGACTGGCCCACCAAGATCGTAGATGTGTCCATCACTGGTTGTTCCGAAGATATTACCCCTGTGGATACGAGCATTGTCAGGTGCGAAGTAGCGGGTACCGTCAGTGGTGAGTGCCAGGAAGTCTAGCGTATGCGGGCTGGTAACGAGCGTGTAGGTCGTTACGGTTGGCGTATCGCCTGACATCGTAAGTTTCTTGAGGTCGCCACCTTCAGTAAAGACGATAGCGTCAACGTTGTTCGTGGTATCCCTAGCACCGACAAGATGCAGATTGGTAGCCGAAGCAGTCCTAGCCCTGACAGTGGTGTTGAGTAGGGTTACCTGACCCTTCGTCCAGATGTCACAACCCTTGGACTCAGTGAACTGAAACCGCAAAGACTCATCTTGGATAGGCTCGTAGAACTTGATACCAGCGCCTTGATGAAATGATGACTGAGACCGTAGCCACCAGCCGGTGAGCGTCTGCTCACCAGGCTCACGGGTCTGGTCGATCTGGGTCTTACGGTACTGCGCCGTGACACGGCGATATGGACTGTCATCACTTGCGCCAAGGAAGAACGGCAAACCAGCGATTGCCACGTCATACTGAACCGTTGAGAGTTGGTATGTGTTGGCAGATGCTGGGTTTGAGAGGGCATACGGAATACCCTCTGTGATGTCAAAAGATGCCACTATAAGGCCCTTCGGGTACTAGGAGAGTAGTGCTTTGAAATCGTCTGCAGTCAGACCAAGTGCTGCGAGTTTGGCTTCGGCAGTAGCCTTCTTGTCGAGTTCTTCCTGAGCAAGTCGTGCCAGTTCTGCATCCACCTCAGCCTGTGTTGGGGTAATTACATCTGGGTCATTCCAACGGACGGTTGTTAGGTCCTCATCATTGAATGTGAACTCCTTGCCAGGTCGCAGGGATACAAGTGCTTTACCTAGTCTCATTAGACGAGTACCTCCATTACGGTAATTGTTCCACTTCCAGCGTAAGTAACGATAGGTGATCCATTGCTTCTTACTTGAAGTTTATATGTTGTTGCAGATGTGGTATTTGGTGAATCAACAAGCGACATTTGCTGACGTTGAACTAGATTTATATCAGATGTAGAAAGAGCAGAGGAAAACACACCCATTTGTGCTGGTTGATAGATAGTTGTTGTATTCCTTGCTATACCTGCATAACCAAAACTAAGCAAACCGCCAGGACTGGTTCCACCAAAGACACCACCGGCAACTTGTAGTTGATAATCACACAAGATAAGGACTTTACTTGTCGCTGAAGTTGGGGTGATTGATACAGAACCATTAGTTACATCAACAAAAGACGAAGATGTCGTGTTTGTTGTTCCAGATATGGTTGCAGTGACAACCTGCCCAATCTTCGGTGCGCTAGAGATGGTAGCCCACGCAAGACCTGTCGACGTGGTGGAATCAACCGTCAAGGCCTGACCATTGGTTCCTACCCCAAGACGTGCTGGGGTATCGTCTGCGGTAGCAGAGATGAGATCACCCTTAGCGTTGACGATGCTCTTAGCGATAGCAGCATCGGCTGTGGCTACTCCGTTACGGAAGAAGTCTAGGTCGGATGAGGTCAGTGAGTGGCGAATCGTAGCGCCAGCGGAGTGAGCGATACCAGATACACCTGCGGTTCCTGTACCAGCCTGACCACGTGAGATGGTCAGTGTGTCACCGCTGACGTTGGTGACGAAGACAACCTCTTCGTTGACAGTATCAGGGTCAATGACGACGGTAAAGATATCGACGTTACCGGCTGCCAGCGTCTGCCCACCAAGAAGCAAGGTGGCAGCAGTTGAACTTGGAACCGTCATCGTAGTCTGGGTTGTATTGATCCCAGAAGCAAGCGTCGTCTCGACGCTGGTGCTAGAGTATTTACGGGTCATTGGCCTTCCTTATTTCGTGTAGTGGAGACGGATGGGGAACTTGTCTGCAAGTTTGAGTGCTTCGTCGTTGAGCCTCTGCTGGAACAAGGCGAAGACATAACGTGATGCGCCAGCACCAGCGGTGCTTGGTATCTTGGAATCTGCAAAGTCTGCCTCTGCGCTGGAGAGGTTGATACGTCCAGCGTCAAGGTAGGAAAGCAACTTGTAGGCAGCGCCTAGAGTCACTACATCGTAGGAAGACTCCGGCAGTCCTGTCACATCTGCAAAGTCGTCGGTGCTGGCATCGAGCGTATTTGCCTCAGTTGCGTAGTAGACCTGGACGGTACGTCCTGGCTGGATGTTGTCATAGAGCGAGACCGTGTTGGTCGAGTTGAAGGTGGCTACGTTAGCCATACCATCTGCTCGCCACTTGTTGATAGGCAACCACTCCTGGCTAGAGCCTGTCGTCTGCCACGACATATAGAGGATGTTCTCTACATCATCAGGCAAGGCATAGGTAGTCTGGCTGGCGTTGAAGGTAAAGGTGTAGTAGGAGGTAGCCCACAACTTTGGGTAGAGACCGTTGATGGTGTCGTTGATAGCCTTCTTGATACTGATACGTGGGAAGGTAGGAGCCAAGGTGACCTGGGCATACTGAGCGTGAGGCGCTGCTGTTGTACCCTGATACCCACGACCAAAGCCTGGGATGACATTGAGTGTATTGTTGGACTTGTTGAAGGAGTCAATCCAGATGAGTTCGTCGTCAATCTCGATAATACCTTTAGCGAGGTTATCTGCTGATCCGACCTGGATGGCTGATGTGGTGGTAGTAATGCCGCCTGAGTTAGCGACATAGGTAATGCGGTCCTGACGCAAGGTGTAACCCTGAAGGTTACTTCTTACCTCGTCTATCATTTCGCTTAGTGTGGGCATTGAGTTTCTCCTTGTAAAACGCCAGGTTGCTCACCAGACGTTCTTCGTCTGGACTTATTTCTACCGCTTTCTTGCCGTGCTTATAGGCTTCTTTCCAGTTACCTAACTGCCACGCTGATACCGCAACAAGATCATCTGCCATATGGCCCCAGGCCCATTCTTCTGATAGGAACCCAGTGACCTTCTCTGTCTTCGTCAGTGCCAACTTTGCGGTGTAGTTGCACTCTTTCCACTGCTTCTGTGTGTAGTAGTGGTTAGCCAAAGCCAAGACCGCCTCGCGGGTCTGGCAGGCTTCAGTTGCCTGCAGTAGCCATTCCTCTGCCCTATCAGGCTCGCACTTAGCGAGCATCCTCAAGGCAAAGGACTTCTCTGCCGGAAAGTTAGACTTAGTGATGTACTCCTTGATGACCTTGGCGCAGTCATCGTAGGCTTTGCGGAAGAACAACTCTCTACCTAGGTAATAGAGGTTCCTCGCATCAGGCTCTTCATCGACCGCCCTGCGTAGTAGGTCTAGGTATTGACCTCTTGACTTCTTGACATCGGGCCTGTGGTGGACTTCAAAGTTGTAGCGCTTGCGTACATCCCCACCGTCATAGGTCATAGGAACTTCGTGGATCGGATACTTCCACCTAACACCCTGACGCCTGTGGATACGGAATCCATCAAACTCTATGGCAGGCTCCCCTGCCGCTGTCCAGTCTGTGATGAATCGGTACTGTGGGCGGTCGGTGCCTTCTTCAAAGGCCCGCTCTAATTCCTGCCTCCACCCTGGCTGGAGAACTTCATCCATATCCAAAGCGATGCAGTAGTTTGCATCAGCAGGGACTAACGCTAAGGAAGCGTTCCGTGCATCATCAAACCTAAAAGGCAGAACGCTGATGCGATACGTACTGATACCGAGTTCCTCGGCGAGTTCAACTGTTCTATCTGTCGATCCAGTATCTGCAATGACGTGATAGTCTGCTTCGGTACTGCACTCGTACCAGCGCTTGACGAACTGTTCTTCATTCTTGGCTATTGTGTAGACGGCAACTTTCATACATACTTGTCCCTTACATCCCTGAACTCTAGGTCCAGGTCAGACCAACCTGGGCGCTGATATACTAGCGCAGGCTTGGCGCAATAGACGTTCTTTCGGGTATGTAGATGTGATAAATCTAAGTCGACGTGCCAGTTCCTAGAGATGGTCTGGTAGACACCTTCCATCGCGTGGGTATTGATCCCGTAGGCGTGAGCCGAATACGAGTCAATCGGCTTGACGATACCGTCCCCAAACTCCTTATAGGAGTGGAGCCATAGCCCACCATAGAAGATATCCCAGTCGTCAGGGACCTGACTCCAGACCTTATCGAACTTCTCCCAGAAGTCATCAACGAAGGAGGCGTCATCTTCAAAGACGAAGAGGCGCTGGACGCCATCTGCTATCGCCTTCTCTAACACCGCAGTATGGCTCATTGAGCAGGCTGTGATTCCTCTGATGCCCAGTTCCTCGGCATTGATAGCCGAGAACCTTTCATACTGAATCCCAAGTTTCTTAGCCTGAGCGTCAAACTCTTCTAGGCGGTCAGTGCGCCTATCCAGATTGATAAGAACGACTCTATCGAAGATATCGTTCAGACGCATTAGAGCGCTTCGATCTCATCCTCTGTTAGCCCAAGTGCTGCCAACTTAGCCTTAGCGGATTCTGCAGCGGCAGCCTTGGCTGCCTCTTCTGCCTCACGCTTTGCCTGCGCCTCAGCAGCGGCTGCAGCATCTTGGTCGCGCTGTGCAATCTCAGCAGGGGTTAGTGGCACAATGGTCTGCTTACCAGTAGCGCAGTCCACCACAATCTTTGTTAGTTGCTCACTCATAAACTATTGGCTCCCAGTCTCTCTTTTCTTCGTTCCAAAAATACATTATCTCACCTTCGGGGCGAGGTACGGGCGGTTGCCAGTCGTGGTTCTCATCTAATGTCCACGATAAGAATGGCTGAGGTGCTACGAAGACATCGGCTCCCTCATCATAGGTATAACCGATCCCTGCGTATTGCTTACGGATACGGTGGTTGTAGGAGGTCTGAATCCAGCGCCCGCCTAGCCCAAGATCATTGGCAAGGTAATCGTGGCCTCTGTATTCCTGTTCATCAGGAACAACAAGAACCTGTGTGACAATGTTGTTCTCATCTACTTGCGCGAAATGTGCCATTGTTATCCTTTACTTTGCGTATCTTACGATTACAACACCAGAACCACCGGCTGAAGCGTTTGAACCAGCACCGTTCTGACCTGCACCACCACCGCCACCTCCGGTGTTAGCAAGGCCAGGGGTAGCGTTGTTAGCAGTAGCAGAAAGGCGTTGCCCTCCTGTGCCTCCACCTCCGTTGCCCCCAGTACCTGCAGGCCTTGCCCCTACTACATCGTAAACACCACCACCACCGCCTCCGGCAAACCAAAATGTTCCCGATATGTTTTGACCGAGTGATGTTGCGCTGCCCCAAGAACTGTAAGAAGATGTACCTGCACCGCCGTCACCAGCACCATTTGTATTGGTTCCAGTAGAACCTGTGCCACCTGTATAAATAGTTCCATCTACGCCAATACCATTACCGCCGTTACCGCCTGTGCGTGTGCCTGTTGTTACTGTGCCTGCACCACC
>OGVU01000043.1_pt1 | contig 15421 bp, 19 predicted proteins | sample 1575861 | NCBI WGS metagenome assembly OGVU01 (sample SAMN07581532, study PRJEB24739) | freshwater metagenome | place: Singapore | collected 2015-01 | reverse complement strand
GTTTCCCAGTCACGATAGGGTCATGCAATTTAGGATAAGTTGAGCTTGAAGCTCCTGGGAATGTGCGACTTCACCAAAAGCCTTGACTGTTTCCAGAACGATTCCTGACCAATCCACACGATCACGGAGGCCTTCAGACGCCCATTGAGACCACTTATTCAGTTTAGAGGGCTGGAAGTCTTCTCGGCTACCATTTCGCTTAATGATGGTTTTCAACATGTTTAAATGCTCTATAAATTGTTGGTTATAGGAATTCGGGGCAATTACCGAGAGACCTATTTGTCCCCCGGCTATACCATTTTGGGTCTAGACAAAAATATAAAACTGCACCAGAAAACCAAAAAAGAAACACAGCATATAGCCCTCAGGATTTTTTCCTGAGGGCGTTTATGTCGTTTAGACTGAAGGATAGGTTACATCCGGATAACGAACAGCAAGAGTGCCGGGATCGATCCAGTCTCCCATTTCCATCGCAGACCTAACCACGATGTACTTAGTTCCAGAAGGAAGGGTTTGGGAAGTGAACCGATTCTGATCCTTGATCAGTACCGTGTGCCCGTCAGAGACTTTCCAGGCATCAGAATCGACCGAAGAGCCGTTTTCGCTGATGTCGTAGTACTTCACCATGTGGGCAATGACGGTGTCTTTACCCGCAAGCATTTCTCCTACATTCGGGCTATACGTAACCAAATACGTTTGCCCTTCATAGGACACCTTCTCTTCAGTTACGGAAGAGATGTGAAGGTATTTGCCGGGATAGACAGTCAGCTTTTCAAATTCTTCTTTGGTAAGTTCACGGATGTTCATTTGGTTTCCTTGTACTATTCGATTTTGTACTTTTTCAAATGATGGATTTTTACGTCTGGAAATCCTCGCCTTGAAGAGGTAAACAAGTGACCGTCTTCTCTTTCAAGTAACGTTTTATGCACCCAACGCTTGCCGCCGACAACTTGCATAATAAGTCGAGAATAGCCTACGGTACTGGCGAAATACTTCAAAGCGTCTGAACGGTTGCGGAAGTACTTCACTTTGTTATCGGTATAGACTGTATATCTTGTCTTTTTGCGCCGATAAGTAGCTTTTAGTTCTTCGTGTGCTTCCAGCCTGGTAGGCTTACGGTCCCAAGGCTCTTCTGGCAGCATCATCCAATGGATATTGGAAAACCGTTTTGTCAGGGCAGGGTCTTTGTAGATGTACCCGGTCTTAATATCCTCTTCCTCACCTTCGTGGCAAACAGTTGCGTATTTGTTCCTGTCGTATGACAGCACTTCAATTTCAACGACGCTGGAGGTCGGGTTCGTTTCCGAGGGGTAATTCGTGTATGCTTTCATAATTTCTTGGGATGTTAATTGGAGTAACGAATGTTCAGGATACCGTAACCAATACCGTGTCCAAGATTCGCTGGAGGTCTGACTATCCGATACTCCGTGTTCGGAGGAAGTTTATGAACAACGTAGCCGTCTTCGTCTTTGATAATTTTTACCGTTCGATCGGAAACGTGCCATTCGCCTCGTTTACTCACAACACCATTTTCCTCGATTCCGTAAAACCGTATCGTGTCCGGTTCAGCTGCTTCATCAGGTATTGCGCCAAACCACTGGAGCGGCGTACCGGCATCGTCGGCACCAGCACCATCCATGTCCAATCGATACTCACCGGGAAATTTAGCCAGGAGCTTGACTTCCAGCACGTCGAGTCGATCGATAATCTTGTCCAGCTTTTCATCGGCACTAACGATTTTATCGCCGCTTTGTTGGGATTGTTTTTCTGCCGTATCGATATCAAAATCTAGCGAGACGTAAGCAAGACTTACTTTTCCTTCATTCTCGACAACGGTCTTCATGTTTTTACCACTAGAGGATTCCATTAGACAAACAGATCCATTTGCGATTTCGTATTTTGTCCACTCCACTTTGGCGCCAAAATATTCTTCTCGAATAAGAAAGCGCCGAGTCCGCGCGTGCATAGTCCACTCGTGAATGTAGTGATACTCCATCTGCCCATTAAGAGATTTGATCTTTTCGGGACTGCGGTAAGCTACGCCCCACCCATCTCGTACAGAATAAGAAAAGCCAGCAGGGATGTCCTCAACTCGGACATTTGCAAACTTAGTGAATTGTTCAAGCATTTTGGTTTCCTTTATGTAATTTAGGTTATTGAAATGATTCGGCCATATACGGTTTCTTTTCGATGATCAAATCAATCAGTTCTTTTTCAGACCAGATAACTTTGGTGTCGTAGAAAAAGACCTTGACGAATTGTTCGATGTTACGAATCACACCGGATGGCAGTTCAGGCGCGGTTGCTCCCGTCCCACGAACAAGTGTGTTAAGGTACTGGATGTTAAAGACCGGATGTGCGGTGTTTGCGATCGAAAAGCTCTCGTTTGCCAAACAGACGAAAATGTGCCGCGAGACAAGATTATCTACAGTGTCGTTACCGTCATTGTAGAGCTTAATAAGATCGTCTGGATTTTCGTAGAAAACAATTTCAGTCATTTGGTTTACTTTTTCCAAACTTGATAGGTGACGCCGTCTGACTTATCCGTGAATGTTCCGTGTTGATTAAAGCCCGCCTTAGAAAAAGCCTTTTGACTTGAGTAGTTGTCTTCCTCAATCAAGGCGTAACCTTTTTCTTTATCAGAAAAGAACATTGTAATTACCCGAGACGCATACCCTTTTGAGCGATGATCAGGAACGATATAGATAGCACCTGTTCGCCAGCTACCATCTCTTTCTTTTCTGGGAGTAAGGAAACCGATTACCTCTCCGTTAAGCGTAATCGATTTTTGTTGGCCTTTGCGGGATAAAACAACTCCTGATAAACGAGGATCGTTTTCTGCTTGCTCAAGCAGATCATCCGGTACTGACTTTTCACCTATCTTTAGTTCTGCTTTTGCGGACTCGAGCGAAATGCTTGAGTTTAACATTTTAGCGATAGTGAGTCTGGGCATTTCTTTTCCTCAGGTTGCTACCGGGTACTTGATGAAGGGATGAGGATCGTACCCCAGCAACTCAAAGTCTTCCAACTTAAAGTCGTCGATATTGTTTACGTCCGGATTGAGTAACAGTACGGGTAGCTCTTTAGGCTCCCTTGTAATCTGCTCGTAAGCCAAATCGATTTGATCTGTATAGACGTGCTGGTCGCCCACAGTCACAATCAGCTCATGGGGCACCATGTTGGTCACCTGAGCCAGCATCATCAGTAGCATAGCGTACTGTGCAATATTGTAAGGCTGACCAATTGGCGTGTCGCTGCTGCGGATATTGATGTTTAGGCTTAGCTGTAACGCCCCGCCTTCCTTTTCAGGAGGAGTCACAAAGCACTGGAAGAAGCAGTGGCACGGAGCCAATGCACCCCGACCCATCAGTACGTTTTCAACCGGGCTGTATCCCGCAACGGGCAAGAGATGAGGAATCCACGCAGTCACGCAATGACGAGAATGGAACGGATTATTCTTCAGGCCACGAATCAAAGCTTTGATTTGGTCCGGTGCTTTCTTTCCATTACCAATATCGTAGTTACCGCGCCAAACGGCACCGTAGAGCGGACCAATGGTCCCTATCCTGGATCGGATAGTGGATTCCACAGTGTCCCAGCTAGTGGCGCCAATAGACGCAGCAAACTCCTCCTTGCCAGAGGCAAGATGTCCCCACGCATCAAAGTCCTCATGGATCTTCTCGATAAAGTCTTTTGCATCGGCAGCAGTAGGTGTCCACTGTTTCCAGATATTGACACCCTGTTCTTCCAGATCCAAAGCACGTTGGCTGCCAGACAAGAACCACAATGTCTCAATGATGATGTTCTTGATGTTCACCTTCTTGGTAGTAACCAAAGGGAATCCCTTTTGGAGATCGAATCGGTACTGACGACCGAATACTGACCTGCGTCCGACCCCAGTACGATCCGCATGATCGAAACCGATGTCAAGCACATCTTTCATTCCGTCCAAATATGTTTTCATTGTTTAACTCCGTTAAGCACAGGAAGTGCCTAAATTGTATTTTTAGACCGATTGATCTTTGTCGACTTGTTGCTTGATTTCAATGAGGCGGTTAATTAATTCATCGAGTCCTTTGACCATACCTTCTTTCGTACCGCAGAAATACGTATGCTCGTAATCGTGCTCTGTTTCTAGGTTTTCAAGTTGGTTGGTAATTTCTCGCATTTTGTGCGAAATGTAGTAGCTTAGGTTAAATATGTATTTCTTCTCTGTTTCGCTATAGCTTAGTTCGTTATTGTATTGGGTATTTATGTTGAAGAATCTTTTATGTCCTTCATCTGGGGTATAATCTTCCAAGCAAGCGCATCGCTCTTTACCGTCTTTTTCGGTGAGCAATTGTCGCCCCCAACTGCCGTCTCCGCGTTCGTATGTTCTGATTTTAGTCACTGGATCAAAGTGACTAATGGACCATTTCAAATTCTCTTCTTCTAAGATAGTTACCTCTCTACCATCTTCGAGCGTCTTGGTCGTGTGCAGTACATACATTTCACCAAACTCATTGTCGCGCAGACTTATCAATTCATTATTTTCATTACGCACTGTACAAAACGGAATATCCGTAATCAGCGTATTTGTGATCGCTGTGCGTTCGGGATCGGTATAGATCGGCAGGTTCGTGAATTTGGTATATTGAGTCATTTCAGAATCCTTTCAGTATTGATTTCGACCATTCAGCCAAGGAGAATTCGTGCTGTTTGCCGAACCGAACAGATTATCAAATCGAGAAACGGCTCCTCCGAATTTGAGGTTACTGTAGATAGCCTCCAGTGCAGGCTTAGGCAAAGTACCCAACCAAGCACGAAAACCCATCTTCTTCATTTTCTTCTTTGCTTTTGCATCGATAAAACCATACGCTGCGTTTTTCACGCGCCACATCTCTGGACGGAAGAAGTCCTTATGTTTAAACATGCCGCTGACAATTTTTTCATTCATCATTTTCTTTATCCTTTAAGAAGATTGGGGAAATTACGAAATACAACACAGCAGTAAGCACTGCTACGCCTAAGAGATCGAATATAAAAGAATTTAAATCGGTAAATAAAAAGTCCACAATAAACTCTCCCAGTACTACTGAAAATATAAAACTTAAGTAATTCTTAAGCCATTACCAAATCAGTAATATGAGACTGTAAATAATTGGGAAATGATAAACATAAATCATGCTTTGTCTCTTTGAACAGGCAAACATTATGCAACACTATTTGATCGATCCTATTCTACTCCAAGATTTCTCCAAGATACTGGAGATTTTAAAATACATGGCTGAGGGCAGTATAGCTACAGTCGTTATTCTGTACTGTATGTGCGCTATTGGTTATTTATTCTATCGACTAAAGAATGGTTTAAAAATAAATAAAAAAGAAAGTAATACACCCTGGGGATTAGCCCAGGGTGTATATGACGTCTTAGATCAGGTTTAGATGATCACGACGTCGATGATCTCGGCGGAGTCCCTCTTGGAGTTAGCGAACTCCTTGTTGAAGTTGCGGGTTGCTTCGATGTCATGTTGTCAACGGATGCAGGGACACCGAGCTTTTGAAGCTCGGCCAGCGTGGCGATGTAAAGCGCCACGAACTGTTGTCTGTTCAATCCCCTACCTCAACGAGGTAGTAGATGATCGATGCACCCTCAGGGAGGGTGGTGGCGCCTTCGGGCAGGCGCGGCCCGCTGTACTGCGCCACGATCACAGTGCTGCCCGGAGGCAGTGTGACAGTGCTGCGGACGGCGGGCACTTCGAGACCTAGGTGCGAAGACACCACCGAGGCAGTGTCAGTATGGCCGATGGCGCTTTCGACGCCATCGGTGCGCAGCATCTCTGCTGCGTAGGTGGTCGAGATCTGGGTAATCTCGACCTTTGCGTGCTGGGCGCCACCCAGCATGTTCAGGCTAAATGCGTTCGTGATGATCATGATAAACTCCTTGATTTGAATTGGGTGAGGAAACGGATTAATTGGAACCCCAACGCTTCCACGCGAAATAGCCTGCAGTAACGATGGCTGCTGCGCCAGCAGCGTAAGCAGCGACTTTACCGATCGACACATTGGAGTCGGCAGTCTTGGCAGCAGATGCCGCTTTGGACACTTCAGTTTTCTTCGTGGCTTCGGCCTTCGGGGCTTCAGTCTTGGCAGCCGCAGCAGCTTTTGCGGCTTCCTGCTTAGGTTGCTCTTCTTTCTTGAAAAGGTTGGCTGCAGCCTGGCGGACCTTCTCAATGTTTTCTTTGGAAGCATTAGCTTCCATTTCAGCCAGAGCCTTGTCGAGCAATGCCGATTTGGCACTAAACTCAGCACTCTTCCTGTCAAGCTCAGCCATGGCAGCACGATGTGCTGCGCAGTCTGCTGCTTCCTGGGCATGGAGTTCAAGGATGCGAGCTTCCGCACGCGCCTTGAACTCTTCCATACTTTCACCTTCCATGTGGACGAGGGGTTCAAGACCTCGGCGGGGAGTAGCGGCGGTTGCAGAAGTGTTGTTTTTGTTGTAAGGCGTTTTCATGGTTCTCTCCAGTATGTTAATTGGTTTAGAAACACTATTGCTTCTATTCACTCTAGCTATATGTGACTGAAATTATTTAGAATCGGATTTTAGGATACGTCATATAGCCCCAGGAGTCCATCCTGGGGCGTTTATGCTGTCTCGTAGTAGATTACTCTACTACTTTGATCTTATTGACCTTAGGGTCGTACCTACGGATCTGTAGGATGTATTCAGATACAGCAGTATCGATGTAGGTGTAGTCTTTAGGTACATCTATCTCCATACTGCCAAAATACATCGTCAGCAGTTTCTTAAAGCTATTAATGTCTTTCTTGTACATTGGTACGTTGAAAGCATTTACTGCTGGCTGATCTAGCCACCTGCCGTAGAGATATTCAATACTGAGAAACGACTCATAATCGAATACCATACTCAGAAACACATTAGCAAACCTCAGGTCGTTTGATAGCCTTTCGACTTGCTTGTGCTCTTCTACGAGCTCCTCTCCTGTCTTTTCAGGATGGTCTTGTCGTATGTAGTTCTGTACCTCATCGAAGATACACACAGGCACATGTAGTCTTACGTGAGCGGCTACATAAGACAGCACTACTGCATCGTCATTAAACAGCGATTTAGGGATGATAAAGTCGTAGATGATAGCCGAAGCAGTAACGTGTGACTTATACGCTCTATGGACGTCTAAAGACTCGTTAGGGTTATCCCTGAGGTACTGGACGATCTTATAAAGATCCGTCATCGAGTAAGGCTGCAGTCTCTTTACGATATCGTAAAAGAGTTTACTTTGCTCTAAGTCTTTATCGAGATTAGGGACTTTGTTGAGCATAATTCTAAAGAAGTCACTGTGCAGTATCTCATCCCGATTTAGATCGATTACGCCAAACTCATCGACATAATCAACACCTTCGGTGAGTTTTTCATTTTGTTTACATTTATTACTTTTATCCGCTGAAGTAATCGGTTTGGTCTTTTTCTGATAAACATTAAGACACCAAAGCACCAGCATCAAGATACCTAAGTATCCTAAAAAAGCATAATTAGTTTCATCCATCACTTAACCTTTTTCTTTATTTACCAAGTCCAGCTCTTAATCTCTAGCACTCGTTCCAGGTAAGGAGCACGGATATCCCCAAATGCCTCTAAAACAGCTTTAGAGACTTCTAGAGTCGATTCTTTTACTGTCTGCATGTCTTGGCACCCATCGATGATTTTAATCGCTCCTGGGTCCTTTTTATTCAGTTCGTAAAAGTGGTGCTTAAACGCATCGATCGGCAGCTCTTTCAATTTAGCATATTTCTCATCGAGCTTATTACTCACTCCCCGAGCAGCCATACGAGTCAACACGGTATCGAAATCGATATCGTAGTAAAACGTGTAATCAGGACGAGAGATCAAGTGCTTCAATGTAGGGACTTGTAGCAGTTCATCGATCGCTTCTTTGTGATTGTATATCAATCCTTGATACACGTAAGTGCTATCGATGTAACGATCACTAATCACTACCTCTCCTCTTTTCAATGCAGGGATAATGACTTTATCTACGTGATGCAGTCTAGCTGTATAGAGCAGCAGCAGCTGTTCAGTTACGCTCAGTGGATCGTTCAAGCTGTCTTCCTGTACGAGTATCTCACGTATCTTCATTCCTATCTCAGTACCACCTGGTTCCCGAGTGACAGTGACTGTCTTACCGATGGACTCATAGTAGTCTTTGATGACTGCTACTTGAGTAGTCTTTCCACTGTAGTCAGGTCCTTCAACAGAGATAAACATAATTCCAGTTTCCTTTCATGGTGAGTGTAAACATACTAGGGTAGTAGGATAATAGTTAAAAACAAATAAAAAGAAAAGAAAGATATACTCCCTGGGAATTGGCCCAGGGAGTATATGCTACTTACATTGCTGCGCGAATAGCAGCAAGGCGAGGAGCGATCTGGCGAGCAGCAGCGCGCAGTGCACCGATCACCTGAACTGAAGTCAGATTGTCTTGTTGAGCAGTCGCAGCAACGGACAACTTGGCAACCTTACGAAGGCCGCTGTACAACGCATGAGCGCCGCACTTAGCAATCGCATAAGCGTCTGCCTGGATCTCATTGCTATCCCGATACTGGATACCTTTTGCCAGATTCTCATCTGACAGGTGGCCTTCGACCAGGTGGCCAAGCTCGTGTGCGATAATTGCTTCGAGTTCAGCACTAGTCAGCTCAGTGCGAGCTTGCTGACTAAACACAATCACAAAGTCACGAGGTTGCAAAGAGCGATAACGATCTTTGTCTTCCTCATCGATGATCCAGGAGGGAAGTGCTGCTGCCAGAGTACTGACCGCGGGGTTAATTTCAGAAACAGAGTGGGTTGAAAAGAAGAGTTCGTATTTCATTTTAATCTCCGATTATGGTTTCGTTTAAAGACATTACTGTCTCGATTCACTCTAGCTATATGTGACTGAAAATAAATAGAATCAGATTAGGATGCGTCATATAGCCCCAGGAGTCCATCCTGGGGCTATATGACTTAAGTGTTAGCCGTTTACCCAGCCAGCATCCTCGAGCTCTTTAATGTCACGGATGTAACCATCGCGCTTCATCAAATGCGCCATACGACGCTTAATGTTATCAATCGACTGACGCATATAGGTCAGGATCTTTTTACAGGTACGTTGAACAAAAGAAGAGACGGCAGCCTGCGCAGTAATACAGGACTGCATAAATACCCTTGACTTGAAAAGACTACTCTTCAGTGAAGCAATTATCTCTTCCCGGTTAGTTACGTTTTCGGGTATATCCAGGGCTCTTTTTTCAGTATCTTCAATATGCTCTTTATGTTTATTCATAGCCTCGTTAATGATCTTTTCCTGTCGTTGAAGATCAGTAGTCAGCTTTTCAATAAGTGGCACATAGAGCTTTCTAACATCCGAAGGTGTAGAAACGGGTATTCCGTAATCCTTACTGACGCTGTTGATGCGGAATTCAGCATTCACGACGCCTTCCTTGATATTGATTACGCCGGTAAAAATACCTATAGAGAATTTAGTATTCTTCACAACACGATCTCTGAGTTCGTCAGTAGGGATTACGATTCGATCCTTACCTAGTTCGGGCATATCGGCACTCAGGAGCAGTTTACCTATGGCGTTAGACATATCGGATACTTCTCTTGGGAAATCCCGGAATGCACTGTCGATTGCACTGACCCCAGATTTAGAATTAATTCCCAAGTACCGATTAATATCACTCGAGAAGAAGTTACTCTGACCGTCAGCGCCGTTACCTTTAGCGCCAGGCAGTCGATCATATTCGTTATTCGAATAGTCTACATCCTTGTCGCTGGTCTTAAAGCCACCTACAGTGGTCTTATTCGTAGTACCCGGAGCATAACCCAGTGCAGGTACTCCGCCACCTTTGGTTTCCTCAAAGTAGTTCTTCTTCACACCAAAGTAGTCACTGCTGTAGTTCTTAGCCTGTTCAGGAGTCTTAGGTGCTTTATTGATTTCTTTTTCGAGTTCAGCAGCATCCTTAGCAATCTCATCGGCTTCTTTCTCGATGGACTTGTTGCGATCAAACAATCCCTTAAAGAAAGCTTTTACCTTCTCCACCATAGCAAAGAATGCTTTCTTAATGGCTTCCCATATCTTTTCAACAAAAGCTTTGATGTCCTGGAGTGCTTCAGTCTTGTAGCTGGTCTTATCCAAGCTCTCCAGAGAGACAGACTGAGTCTTTACACCTGTCTTTTCTTTCAGTTGTTCTACGGCTACTTTGAGTAGCTCGTAAGTAGTCTTGTCCGTACTATCATTACGGCTAATGACCTGTGCTAGCTCATGTGCATTACCGATAGCTTCCAGTGCCTCAGCAGTAGCCTCACTATGGTCAGCCATCTCTTGTACAAACTTATCCTGTTCGATCTGGATGACTTCATCCTCAGTAGGTTCTACTCGGATGTTAGGTTCCTCATTGTACTCTTCCATACCGAGTACTTTAGCTAGGTTGTGTTTCATTCTTTCTTTCCTTTTAAACAAAGAGAGGGTGTTTAAGTTGGGTTTACTGTATAAGCCACTACAGTGCCTATACGATGTCAAATCACTCTAGTAGGGAGAGTAAGTAGACTCTCCCTGTAGTGTTTACTCTTTTGTCTCTTTATTCTTTCTGTATTCGTTTTATTCTACTCTTTACTTCTTTTCTTTATCTTTTCTTGTTTAATCGTGTTGTAGACTGTTTTAATGAGTTTATTCTTCTTTTTCAGTAATAGACAGCATAATACCCTGTAGTAGTCTTTGTAACTACTACAGGGTATGTTTATCTAGTTAGGTACTGATTAGGTATGTAATCTAGTCAGTAATATATACACTCAGTAGGAGTGTATATATTAATAATACATAATAAACCCTACGGGTTTAATACATAGTTTTTAACCTATATATTAGTACTACTACCTGGGGTGTTTAGTCATTTTCATTAAACCAAACTGATATTTTTTTACACAACTTTATTTACTTCAGTAATTCAGCTTTGAATTTCTCAGTAAACAGTGCGTAGAGTTTAGTGTGTTCAATGATAGTGTTCATCACATCAGTCTGTATTACGCTAAACAGTTTAGTGACTGCATTGATACTTTTATTCACCAAACCCAGAGTCACTACGTGATTAGGGTCCAGGTCACCACTAGCTCCATTTTCAATATCGCGAATCATGTCTACTACAGCCATATTCAAGGCATTGAGCTCTTTGGCTATTTTGATATAATTGATCAGTTCGGTTGAGTTATCGTTCAAAGCGTTTTGCAGGTGTTTCATGTCCATGACTTCTACACCTGTAAACGTGATCTTGACTATCTCACTAACCCGATATGCTTTAGCGATCATCTGTTCCGTGTGGAGGGTTTCGGAGTTATTATTACCCTCTTCCTTACCCACACCAAACTTCATCTCGTACCGCTTGTTACCGTAGTCAGAGTCAAACTCTTCTACGATCTCAATAGGTTTCATTGCGCGGATATTAGCGATCTCTTGAGGATTGTACTTCTTCTCAGAGACGTAGTTGTGCAGCGCACTGTAGACTTCGTTAATGACATTCGGATTACTGGCCTTAGGATCGATACGATCCAATATAGCCATCATGTCTTCCTTAAAGTCACGCACCCACTCTAGCAGGTGATGCTCTCGAGACTTCATGCAGTAGTTAGCAAAGTTATCGACCATGTCGTGGAACTTTACAGTAACTTCCTTTTGACTGCCCTTGAAGTAGCTTTTGTGCAAAATGTACGGATTAGGGTTCTCAATGACTACTTCGAGTTCTTTGCCTTCTACATCCCTTTTTACTGCTTCCTTCTCGACTTCCTTCATCTCCTCTTTCGCATCTTTGATGTCTTCTTTGATCTTGTCAGCTTTACGCTCACCACTAGTGAAGAATTCCTTGATGCGTTTGACCAGAGCCAAGAAAGCTTCCTTGATCTTCCTCCATACTTCACGAATGAAGTTACCCAGACCTTCCACAGAGACTTGCTTCAATTCAGTCCTGGTACTAGCGGACTCCATTGCCAAGGTACTGTAGGACACGCCAGAACGCTCTACAAGCCCTTCAATGGCTTGGTTAAGGACATTCATAGTGGTCGAGCTAATATCGCCTTCAGGAGCCTCTAAAACGATTTGCTTTAGCTCGTTACCCTGGCGATAGACATTGACCGCGTCATCGCACGCATTGGTGAATTCCGTGATGTGTTGATCGATACTCAGATTTTCCATTTTTTAATCCTTAGCGTTTACAAAGAAATGCAGTAATGAGTTTACTGCGTGCTTTTGACTACCAAAATCACCCATCCTCATACTGGAGTGCTCAGCACCCAGCAAAGTAGCGTAGATCTCCCTAACCTCACCCTCGTCGTAATACGAGATACGAGTTACCATACCTGGTGTCAATAGGGACGGATCAGAGTTTTCCCAGATGGTTTTAAATACGCCACCTTTTCTACCGATCAGCTTGCTGTATTCGTAATAAGGGTTAGCAGTGATTTTGTTTTGGGTGACATTAATTAAGTTGACCTTATCCGGTCTATCTTCAATCTTGACTTCGTTGACGTTTTTAGCCCTAGCTACTAACGTAGCGTTGTCTTTGGTTTCATTAAACCCTTCCATGAATTTATTAGCATCGGCAAACCTAGCGCCGTTACCAAAATTCAGGTACTGTGTGCCGCTATCGTCCTTAAAACCCGTCTCGGACGTAATCAGAATGGTCAGACTGTTGCCCTTCTTCCTGTAAGTCCTTTCGAGTTGAGGGAATTTATTACGTGGCAATATGAGCACGCTTAGCGTCTGCTTAGATTCAGTGAATCGAGTGGTGTCGTATAAGGGAAATACGTACCAGATGCGGTTTCTAACGTAGCTACCTAACCCGGCGTTATAGACACCCATGTTCTTTTGGATGTAATCGCACACATCGAAGATCTTGATACCTTGTGGTAGCAAGACATGATCTCGTACAGTTTTGTTATTGGGCTCTACAATGTCTACGCCTTCGAGTACACGTTTATTGTCGACCTTGATGTTCTGCGTCTCTTTGGTCAGTAGGGTACGTATAGCACTCTTTACGGTGCTATTCCTAACACCTAGTCCTACAGAGACCATACGGATCTTTTCCATAGCCTTGTTAGTGAGCTGAAAGCTCACAGGCAGGATATCCATCAGATCCAGAGTGTCCTCATCGTTAGTCTCTCTACCCTGACCTACAGTAGGAGACTTGTCGCCATCTATCAAAATAGCCGAATACCTCTCTGACTCAAGATCCGCATCGTACTGGATCTCCTCACTGGACTCCCTCAGAGGACTCTTAGTGAGCGTAATCTCTAGGTTTGTACGGTTGGGATAAATCAACCTAGCGTACTTGCCCAGAGGGATAAGTAACGTACACGTAAATTCGTCTGTATAGGCTTTAACGAAGTCACAGCGTATATTAATCGCTACCACTTGTAGCGGTACGTAGGTCTTATTTTCACCGGGTAGATGGATGATGGCTTTCCATCCTACGTTAGAGCCAGTCTCGCCATTGTTGACGATAGACATGGCTTCTCGATATAGGGGCGTGTAGGTAATTTCCATCCCTTACCTCCTATACCCCATGACGGCTTCTGAAAAGATCTCAGCGAGGCTCTCATGGCGTTTAACGCCCTCTTGCTGACTAGCGACAACGTCAGAATTGCCTCGACCAAGACCCACGCTGTCGAAGTAGTTGAGTAGAGGCGATTGTGTCTTTTGTATCTTCATGTACTGACACGCATACCCGTGTAGGGCACTGGCCATGCCATCCAACGCAATCAGGTCGTCTATCGGTGCATTGCCGATATTGAGCGAGTTCTGGAGCTTATTTTTCCAGTGCAGCAGATACTGATGGACCACATCGTAAATCTCTTCGGTATTCTTAGGATCTACGATGCTAAAAGGTTTGCCTCTTTTGTAATATTCTACCATTTCGTTAATCGACATCCAGCGAGTAATAATCTCGTTATTCAGATGGTCATCGTATTCCTTGTCCCCTGTAGAGTACATGCCGTAGAATTCAATTTCTTCTACGCTCATGTTGTCGATTTTCTTGATACGGACCTCGTATTTCCTATCAAAGATAATAGCGAGTATTCTTTGGTGTTCTTGGTCTTGTTGAGTGGAGTACATGGGTTAGATTCCTTTCAGCACAGAACGAATCAAAGTCATCACGATGGGTACGTAGTAGAACTGCTCCAGACTACCCCACGTATGGAAAGTCTTAGCAGTGTTGTAGAGCTGATCGATATCGACTTGATTGTTGTTGATGTACGCAGTTACTGCCGTTTCCAGCGTAGATTGGCTGTTTGTGTTGTTGTAGAAGTTTGCACTCAGGACGTAGTAGTCGTCTACTGTAACCGGGTAGAGGTTATCTCCGAGCTCGCTATCGAGGCTCCTAAGATTTACAGCGCGCACTAGCAGATTGCTTGCAGCTTCGCCATCAGCCGAAGGAACCAGTCCCGCAGCCTCTACAATTTTGACGTTGTTGACGTAGTTATAATCTACCGTGAGATACGGGTCTTTCGGATAAACCACAGCGCCCATGCCGCTGTAGCGAATACCGTTAAAGGTAGGAGTACGACTAAACGATAAAGCCGATACCAATCCCACTTTCTTAAAAGCAGTATTAAGTAAAGAGATGTCTTTGCGCTTTAGAGCTTCCCAAAGGCTATCGCACTTAGCTACCCTATCCTCATCCAGATTCAGAGTGCGAATGTAAGCTAACTCAGGAGCTTCAGTAGTGGAGAACATATCCACAATGTATCGAGTCAGGTATGTGTCGTAGGTAGGCTTTAGTTGACTAGGCACTACCAGAGTCTTGAACTCGTTACTGTAGAAGCGCTTAAAGTATTGGTAGAGCATGATGTCGTAAACCTTCTTCAAGTTTACGAGGGTGTCCATATCCGACTTAATCACCAATGGATTATTACCATTGATGAGGAAGTCTTTATGGAAGTAATACGTAACAATCGTCTTTTGCTCTAGATCGAGCTGCTTGTCGATATTGTCCGTATCTAGCGTGTAGGAAATATCGTAGCACGCTTCCTTGAAGATACTGTTCTTCCTGGAAGACGTAATCCGGAATACGGCTTTCCTACCCTCACCGATATCGGCCAAGAACATATCGCCTTCATTGGGAATCACAGACGGATAGAGCGTACCGCTACCCGTGACGTTCATTTCCTTGTTGGCATCATCCTGATCCGTATTCAGAGGAGTCTGTACTTTGATCTCCAGATTCACAATCTTTTTGTAAGACTGATAGACTGGATTCTTGGTGTACTGCTGCCCCGATAGATTGGAGTCTTTATCAAGCACCTGAGCGTAGTAATTCACTGACCGCGCTATCGTGACTGGGAAACAGATCGGAAGAGCGTCGTGTAGGGAAAGAGTGTGCCTCTATGTGT
>OGVU01000042.1_pt1 | contig 15424 bp, 28 predicted proteins | sample 1575861 | NCBI WGS metagenome assembly OGVU01 (sample SAMN07581532, study PRJEB24739) | freshwater metagenome | place: Singapore | collected 2015-01 | reverse complement strand
GTTTCCCAGTCACGATAACATAGGGTTTATGCCGCTTAATTGGCTAATTCGTGTTGGTGATGCTTTAAGTCAATTGTGTAATGTTGTATTTCTGAACGGTCATCCTAACGAAAGTTTGAGTGGTAGAGCATGGCGCACTAAATCTGTTTGGTATAAAGTGATTGATATTATTTTGTTTTTTGATAAAAATCATTGTCAAACAGCACACAGTAATGATGTAAAATATGCACGTGATTTGTTGTGCAAGTAAGAAGCATTGCTCGCAAAGACGAGTTAAAGGAAAAACAACAATTGGTCAAAGGATTAGCTATGAGTGAAGATAGACTTGTTAGAATTGAGGAAAAGTTAGATAAGATGAGCGAGGCTATCGTTTCGCTGGCGCGAATGGAGGAACGTATGATTACGTTATTTAAGCGCATGGATACTTACGACCAGCAACAGGCCAATTTAAGTGACCGAGTGACTAAGGTTGAAGTTACACAAGCTAATAGCACAGGTTCACACAAATGGGTTGACCGCATCATTGTTGTAATTATCACTGGTGCAATTTCTTTGGCAATATTTTCAAAATGACTACATTCTATAAAGCGGTTGAATTTGTACTCAAACATGAGGGTTACTATTCAAATGACCCAAAAGACGCGGGTGGTGAAACTAAATTCGGTATTAGCAAACGCGCATATCCAAATCTCGACATTAAAAATTTAACGCGAGAACAAGCAATTGATATTTACAAACGTGATTATTGGGATAAATTACCTGCTGGATTGCCTGCGGTTATTCATTGCGTTTTGTTTGATTGCGCTGTTAATACTGGTATCTCTCGTGCAATTCGTTTGCTTCAGAGTGCTGTTAAAGCTAATCCTGATGGTCAGTGGGGCAGACTTTCGCAAACTGCTTTAAACAAACTTTCAGCAAATGAAGTTTTATTAAGATTTGCAACTGAGCGTATTATGTTTTATTCTGCGCTTTCAACCTTTAATCGTTTTGGTAAAGGTTGGGTTAATCGTACTATTTCTACGGTAATTGAATTTAAGGAGTAAGACATGGATGACGTTAAAGGTATTTTACAATCTAAAACTGTTTGGGGCGCTGCAATTGCAGTTATTGCAACACTTGCTCAAGTCGCAGGCTATGACTTTGGTGATACTGGCGGCCTAGCCGAACAGATTGTCGCTGTTATCGGTGGCTGCATTGCTATCTATGGTCGCATCACTGCGGTTGCCAAATTAGGTAAATGAAAAGCTTAGAAATAATTTTACGGCTGTTAGATAACCTTCTAACAGCCATTAAATTGAGAAAGGCTCAAAATGAACGTAATGAGCTTGCTGAAAATCCTGCCAATTGGTTTGCTACTCATTTCGGTTATGGGTTGCAGTCCGACAAACATAAAGCCGACAAAACCACATCTGCAAGTGATACCACAGACTGACGGTGGTATTTGCCTTAATCGTGAAAATGCTGAAAAACTAGGCGCTTACATATTAGAGCTGGAGCGCAAATGACACACGAAGGTTTAAGGCAATTTGCATCAACTGTAAGGCAACTAGAAATATTAGATGCTTTAGAAAAGCACGGCTCATTTCGCAAAGCTGCGAAAGCACTTGGGGTTTGTGCTGGCACTGTTCAAAATGCGCTTGAAGGCTTAAAGAAAAAAGCGTCAATTCATGGGTACAGCCCTGAACACGATATGACAAAGGTTGTCCCTGACCCATTCAAAGTTAAGGGCATATCTACCTATTACAACAAAGATGGGAAGCCATCTGGTCAGTGGGTTAAGTCAACGCTAGACGAACAAAAAGCACAGCTAATAATGCAAGAAGCATTAGAGGCTATGAAAGAAGATATACCGCGCCTTGCACCTTTACCATCACCGCCGCAAACCAACCATCAATTATGTAACTGTTATGTGATAACCGACTATCACTTAGGTATGCTTTCATGGAAAGAAGAAACAGGTGAAGATTGGGATATTAAGATTGCAGAGAACCTTTTGGTGCGCTGGTTTGAACAAGCTATTACCCAATCACCCAATGCACATCAAGCCATATTTGCACAGCTATCGGACTTCTTACATTTTGACGGCATGGATGCTGTAACACCAGCGAGTAAACATTTACTTGATGTTGACACTCGCTTTGCAAAATTGGTTCGGTCTGCTATACGCATCTTGCGTATCGTAATTGATATGTTGCTTCGCAAACACGAGAAAGTTCATATCATTATGGCCGATGCTAACCATGACCCTGTAAGTCAGATATGGTTGCGTGAGTGGTTTGCTGTTCTTTATGAGTATGAACCAAGAGTAAGTGTCGATAAATCACCTAACCCATATAACGCATTTGAGTGGGGCAAGACCGCGCTATTCTTTCATCATGGTCACAAGCGCAAAGTGGCTAACGTCAGTGAAGTGTTTGCTGGGCAGTTCCGTGAAATGTTTGGTCGCACTAAATATGCTTACGCTCACATGGGGCATTTACACAGCATTGACGTTAAAGAAAACAATTTGATGATAGTGGAGCAACATAGAACACTCGCACCACCCGATGCTTATGCAGCTCGCGGCGGCTGGTTGTCAGGCCGAGATGCTAAAGTAATTACATATAGCACTGAGTACGGTGAAGTTAGCAGAATTACTATCAATAGCAATATGCTGAAGTAAAAAAGAAGCCCCGATTAAGGGGCTTTAAGTTGTGCATAACATGGCTTTAATTATGCACTAGGGAACTTTATCGTAATGTTCGCCCGTATTGCCGTTTTGTGCAATAGCCTTGTCTCTATCTGGAGACTGCCAATCCTCGCTATACGTTGGTTTCTTTTTACCAAATATCTTATCGAAGTTATCTTCAAAGGCTTTGGTATTGGGTTTAGATTTTATTGCATCACCTGTTATATCGTTTTTAGCTGACATAATCTGTTTCCTCTACATTTGAATATCTAATCACAACAAAAGCCTCCATTGTTGGATTTTCTTTAACAATTCGGTTAGCTATTTGACACGCATATTGAAAATTAGGCATTTCCTCATATTCGTCATCGTTTGATGTAATTACTCCGTACTCTTTAATAATCATTGTCTGCCCCAAGTTTCCCATCCATCGCCACAATCACGATTGCAAAAACGCCTGCCGTTTAACGTTTTCTCGCCACACCATAAACAATGGTCAGATTTAGGTATTGGCTTGTTGGCCTGTTCCCTAGCGTAGCTAATTGACCGTTGTTCGTTTAATTCTACTTGTGCGTTAGCTAAATCAATTTCATCTGACATTTAATTCACCTTATATACAATTTTGTCTCGCTTGTAGCCTTTAAAACCATCTCGGATGATACTTAGTATTAACCGAGTGTTATTATCGCGTCTAATCGCTTCCCTGATGCGCGTTTTTGTTTCAATCGCCGTCTCTTTTTTGAACATTTGCTAACTCCAGTTTAAATTTCAATAATTCAAGGTTTTTATCGGAAATTGACCTACCCGTAGCACATCGCCAAACTCTAGGGGTATTTGGGTCAAGTTTTAATAACTTTGCCACATCTATACAATTTACACCATGCTCGCGCATAAGTGAAATAAGTTTATTTCGATTGTGCTTCATACTGCCTCACTAAAAGATGTATAACCTTGCCACGGGTTAATTTTTGTTTTATTAGCTTTAGCTCTAACTTTAAAATCCTCCATGCGGTAAACTCTTGCGTATGGATTAACTTTTAATTCGGCTTTTTTCTTTTGATACGCCTCTGCGCGTTTTTTATTGTTTTCCTCTATGCGCTGATGTATGACTTCGGTAAATTTTTTATCCGAGATGCGGATATATTTTTTCCCCATAAAACCTCGACCTTCACCGACCATATCGATAAGACCTACTCTTTTCAGCGACACAAGCCAATTTGAAACCGTATGGCGCTGAAAGTTAGAGTATTTAGCGTATATTTCTGGAAAGGTCGGCTGCGTAGCACCAATAAATTCCAAGATTTCATTTTTAATAGCTGCTACTTCAGCGCGTTTGTCTAAAATAACTATCATATTTTCCTCCATGCAAATTCGGTTGTATCTTGCCAAACAGATTTACTTAACTGATTAAAAGTAACATTGCGTATGCCGTAGTTACCGTTAATTTCTTTCCAAGCTTTAGTGCCTTTTTGCCTATGAAACATACCCTGTAATTTGGTATTACGCAGCACGTGTCCGTGCGGCAAACCGTTTAATATTATTTCAGTCATTTTGGTTAACTTTCAATGCGCGTATAGTTTTTGCCCCATTACTTCCATACTCAAACCAGCAATAATCAGCAACCTTCGCACACCTCTCAATCACTTCGTTGTCATGCTGAATCAAGCATTGTGATGCGGTTTTGGCGATGGCTTGTGCTGCAATAGTTCCCCATTTATAGCTTGTATAAGGTAGTTTACTAATATCTTCCAAAGCCTCACGCAACTCATTAATCTGCGCTTGCAACTCAACAATTTCTGTAGCTTGGTCTCCACTTATTTTTACATAAGTTTCAATATCAGAAATTAACTCTGCTATTTGTTTATCAGCTAATTCAGCGTGTGCTTCATAGCCAGCACAAAAGTTACCAAAAGGTGTTAATGGATTGCCTTCTGCATCATTTGGTAAATAAGCCAAAGTTTTATATAAATCTAGCAATTCATTCTCGGTCATGATTAAGTTCCTTTAGTTTGGCTTCAATAGCTTTTGCAACTTGATGAAGCGATTGGCAAGCTACGCCAATATTCGTTATTTCAGCATTACTCAACCCACGCCATTCACGCTTTGGTGGTGATGTGTAAAGGTATATATCTCCTTCTTCCCAAACATCACCGCTATCTTTGTATAGAAAAAAATCGCTTTCATCTTCTGTTTCGCCTACGTGCCATATTCCAAAAGGCTCACTATCTTGCTCAACAGTTGGTGCGTTGGTGACTAGCTTTGTTATATCATCAACGTAATACATTTGCGCCAAAATCTTACCTTGCGTCTGATAGTTTCTACCCATCTTAGCTAGTGCTTCCAACAAAGCATCTGCGTCTATTAATCTAGTCATGATTAAGTTCCTTTAGTTTGGCTTGATATTCATACAATAAAGTTTGGATGTCATCAAAACACTTATCACATAGTTCTTCAACTTCTTCATCACTCAACCCACGCCATTCACGCTTTGGTGGTGATGTGTAGAGAATCCTTTTGTCGCATGAATAATCAGTATCTTCGTACATTTCCTTAGATACATTACTCCATCCGTCATGTGGGTAAAAACACTGATAAACAGGCTCACTATCTTGCTTTGGCGGTGATGTGTAAAGCGGCTGTGTGCAATTAATGTGAAAGCCTAATTTTTTATACTCTTGATAAGTGTCAAGACTTATAAAATCTTCTTTACCATCCCAGTAAGCCACAGGCTCACTATCTTGCTCAACAGTTAGTGCGTTGGTGATTAGATTAATAATCCCTTGTGGAGCATGATTATCCCCATAAATTTTATGTATCGCTTCTAACAAAGCATCTGCGTCTATTAATCTCATAATCAATCCTTTACGTTATTTTTATACCAAACTGCCCAAATGGAGTGGGCATGATAAATAACAGATTTAGGTTTCCAGTTTCTATATGCTCTACATAATTCACGCAGTTGGTATTCAATGTGCATAAACGGATATGCAATAATCAATACAACCCAAGCGTATAACCTATAAATTCTTTGTTTCATAATAAGCAATCTCCTAGTATCTCGTGTAAATCAAACTCAACAATCTTGCAATCCTTACGCAATCGCCTAAACGCTTTAGCTTCTTTAAGCGTAGCAAATTTACGGATGCAATCGCCAAAGCAGTCAATTATTTGGAAGCGTAGCATCTTTAATTTCCAATTTAATTTTTTTAACTTGGTAATAATAATCAAATGCCCTCTGTGATTTTTTTTCTGCATAACTGTTAGCATCTTTACGATTATCAAATGCAATAGTTATTTTTGTGTCTTTTGATGGCTTATTAAACCAAACGGTATTAAATGGTATAGCACATACGACAAATATATCTTTACTCATACCGCACACTCCTAATCTCACACGGCAAAGTTATCGTGTGGTCTTTCAGTTTAAAGTCACATTCCTCGTACACTGGTTTTAAAACACGCGGCGGAAATACAGCATTAAAATACACACCGAATATCTGCACACACATCATCAGTACAAGTGCGACTCTGATTACATCCCATAATGCTTGATAGTCTTCATTCATTTACACCTCCAAAAAGTTATAAAGTGTTTACATACTACATAAACTATTTACAAAAGTAAATACTATTAAACAAAAAATTGTAAGTTTTATGCTTTCCTCAATACTAGCAGTTAAGAGGCACAAAACTTACAGGCTTTTACAAGATTGAGCTTGCATAATTACGCCCTTGCTTTAACCCCGATAGCATAGCCGTCATGAATGGGAACTATGCGTGGGCATCTTGTCGCAGTTACGCTACCCAGCTAAGGTATGACACGTTGGAGGTAGGGCTACCCATTAATATTTTAATCTTAATTTTTATTTCTTATTGCTTCAAGTCTTTTATTATATTCAATCAATACCACCGAATATAATTCGCCGCATTGACGTTTCCAAAAATCGTCATTGAATTGTACAAGCTCACGAATTTTGGTTAATTCAGTGCCACTACAACCAATTTTATCAGTACGTTTAAATCGTTCACGAATAGAATTAATCACAGGATAAATCTCGTGCTGAATGTAATCAACCGCGTATTTACGTTTATCGTCAGTCGCGCCAGCCATCATTAAAATATTAGCTATATCAACCAAAACATAATAATGGTCTGCGTTCGCAACCCCGCGCTGAAACGCCAGTACCATTGCCCATTCGCGGGTTTCCATCTGATTCTCAAAAATTTTGCGAATAACTATTGCGGGTGCTTTTGGTTTAATCTTTTTCATTTTAGCCTTTCAATGCGTTAATCAATGCGCTCTGAGTTCTGTCTTTCATTTCCAATACTTGCAATACGCGTTCATCCAAACAATTCTCAGCGACAATACGGATGATACGGACAGGTTTAGTTTGCCCTTGACGATGCAACCTTGCATTAAATTGCTGGTCAAGTTCAAGTGACCAATTTAAGCCAAACCAAACAATCATTGACCCGCCATGCTGAATATTTAGGCCATGCCCTGCTGAAGCTGGATGTGCTAAAAGCAATTTTATTTTGCCGCTATTCCAATCAATCACGGTTTGTGGGTCTTTGTCTAGCACACGGGCTTTTTTAAAGCGTTTTTGTAAGCGCTCTAAATCTGACTTATAGTTATATGCCACCAATATATTTTCGTCAGGGTTCGTTTCGATTATTTCGTCTAACGCATCCAGCTTTAGGTTATGAATGACCGAATAGTTTTTAGCCTCATCAATATACATCGCGCCATTGCAAGCTTGCAGCAATTTATTGGCTAAGACTGCTGCGCTCAATGCTTCAACTTGTTCCCCATCTGGCAATTGCGCCAATAAATTGCGCTCAAAGTCTTTGTAAAATTCTAAGGCTTTTTTAGGTAACACTACTTTTTCAACCAATTCAATGCGCTCAGGGACTTCCAAATAGTCGGCAGCAGTCATGCTTAAAACTTTAGGCGCAATTAAATTGTGAATCTTGTCAGCCGCGCCAGCAATCGGGGTTAGTTTATAACCCATGTAATCTGATTCAAAAAATCTTTGTGTATATGCGGTCTTGGTGCGGCCAAGCGATTGGCCTAAGTCGATTAAATACATTTGTGTCCACAAATCCATCAAACTATTAGGTGATGGTGTACCAGTCAACAAGACCATGTAATTTGTAAATGGTAGGATTCGCTTAATGGCTTTGAATCGTTGGCTGCTTGATTCTTTAAAGCTTGAGCTTTCGTCAATGATGACGCAATCAAAAGGCCATTTGTCTTTATACAAGTCCGTAATCCATTTGGTATTTTCACGGTTAATCACATAAACATCAGCGGAAGTCTGCAAGGCCGTTAATCTTTCACGCTCAGTACCAGTACAAATATTGACTTTAAGATGCTGTAAGTGCCTCCATTTAGCACACTCTTGTTTCCAAACAGTATTCGCCACTCGCAAAGGCGCGATGATTAAAACTTTATTGACACTAAAGGTATCGGATAAGTCAGTAATTGCCGTAAGTGTTGTCGAAGTTTTACCTAAGCCCATGTCCATAAACAGGCCGCATCGTTGCTCGTCTTTAATAAATTGCACAGCCTTGTTTTGATAATCGTGTAAATCTTGTCTATTAAGCATGATGGTCAATCACTTTCTTTCCGTCATCAACATTGTCGATAACATAAACATCAATATTGTTAGCCCGCAGTCGTGCGATTTCTCGTACTTGATTGTCGTTAGGCTTCTTACCAAGCTGTTTAAATTCGATAAAGAATATGTCACCAGCAGCCGTTAAAAATAATCGGTCAGGGATGCCGCGATTATTCAATGGGTTCATTTTGTAAGCAATCATGCGCTTTGTTTTAGCATAATCGCAGACTTTCTTTTCTATTGTTTTTTCAAGCATCTTTCCACCCTGTTTCAGCCAAATATTCTTTGGCTCGATTGATATAAAAATCATGGTTAACGTCTGCTGGGAACTGCTCAGGCAATTCCATCAACGGCCTAACCCCATTGCTATTCGGCACTTTGTTTGAATTCTTAACATAGTTAATCGTTTCATCCTGACCAACATCAATTGACTTGTAGAACCTGACCGCCTTACCCAAATACTCACCTCGCCATTCTGCTCCACCAGTGACTTTACGCACCGACACAAACTTGCGAATGTCTTTGCACTCGTAAATTGTTTTTGAGATTGACGCGCCTTCAGCAATAAACTTGGCAACAGCTTCACAACAGATAATAAAATCTGGGTTCTTTGATAAGCTTGGTGTTGCGTATAACCCTTTACCTTTAGTCTTACCATCAATCTTAACGGCAATGTAATTATTTACATCACGGCTTGCCAATACTTTGTAATTAGTGCGCTCAAGTTCAAAGCTAGTGTCGAGCATCCAATCAAACGCAATTTCCTCCAACACGCGCTCTTTATCTTTCGAGCAGTGCATAACAACACCATCAGTGTTGGCACTGACAACTTTAATGCCAGCCAGCTCAAAGCGCTCAATCAGCATCAACAATGCAAGCTGGCCTGTAATGGTTGTTTGAATTAACAATTCAGGCGCATATAACGTGCTGTATTTAGAACCTAGCTTGCCAAAGCTACCGTTGACGCAAATCTTTAGCACATCAGCCGTAACTTTGTCGCCGCTGCGCTTGGCCTTTAACCGCCTGTCAACAATAGATTGATAAACTTTAAGGAACGGCGCACCCATGTTTTTAGGACTGATACGTTGCTGCAAGATAATGTTTGGATAGTAGCTTGCAACATCAAGGTCAATCAGCAAATTGTTTTCGTCAGCTTTAATGAATTGGCTTTTCTCGCAACTATGCAGACCACCAATACCAAGATTGTATTTAGTGCCGTTAATACGCAAATCATATTCTTTCATCCACTCAGGCAATACAATTGAACCTGTCGCACCAATTTCAAAGTCTGTTTGTAAAATGCGGGCAAACAATTTTGTCAATTCTGGTGATTTAAACTTAATAATTTTCGGGTCGCTATACTTGTATGTCTCACCGTCTTTAACTCCTTGTCTGCGGTAATCGTTACCTGTAAGTTTTTTTAATTCACTCACAATCACCGCTTCCGCAATCTGAGCATCCGATTTTGAGCGCAAATCGAGGTTGTATTGCTCAGACATAGATTCTCGAAGCGCTATCTGCGGCTTTAGGCTTTCATAAAGCGCCGCTGTCGTGTGCAAATCGTTCTCGCAATAGTCGCGTATAGCTAACATCTGTTTACGCGTCAGAACCTCGTCTGGTGCTATCGGCAAGTCTTGTAGTTTATTCTGGTGCAGTCTTGCACCGTAAATTTTCAAACTGGCCTTGCCGATGGCAACTTCGATAATGTCAATGTGATTCCAGTTGTCAGGTTTAGTGATGTTGTAATCCCTAGCGATACGGTGCAAGGGTAAATTGTTTAAGATGATGTTGTCGGACAAACTTTTGATTTTACGATTATCCCAATCGCGCACAGCGCCGACCAAAATTGGAATATCGAATTTGTTTGAGTTAAACCCAAGCGTGACATACTTTGACATGATGCTGAGAATACCGCGTATATCAAGCGGGTGATTTTCATACAGCTCGTAATGTTTAATTTTACCTGTCTCGGTGTTTAAAAAAGACGCAAGAAAGTAATTCGGATAAATTTCCGTATCAAGAATAACCATAAGGGGCAGCCTTATTAAAGTAAATTATTTTTTAAGTAAACCTTGCCGCATAAGATAGTCAACATCCCATTCTTTTTTGCAGCCTTTACAACCTAGTGCTTGGTGCATCGGGTCGTAACGTAAATCGAATCGGCATTTAGTCACCGATTTAAATCCAGCAAATGCCGTAGTTTTTAGCAGTACAACAGATTCTCGTTTTTCAGTTTTGCAGCTATACATATTGGCCTTTCGGTTTTTTAGGCTTATTCAATGCGGCGATTGCATCATCAAGTTCTATAAATGACCCTAAATATTCACGTTCACCAGTAGCTTTATTATTTCGTCTAACAACGTACCTACCGTGTTTATTTTTTGAAATACCAGTTGTGCCAGAGGTATTTGTTGCTTTAATTCGTCTGTTGTAAGCTTGCTCAGAACTTGTAGCCCATCTACAATTCGATGGTTCATAATCACCATTTGGATTTATTCTATCTAAAGTGCATCCATCAGGCCTTAATCCAACATCTGCTAAAAACAATTGAAAACTATTTTTCCAACGTTCACAAACCTTAATGCCTCTTGCGCCGTAATATTCGTACTTGCTGTTATTTTTGTTATAGCATCTATCTTTCATCATAAGCCATGCAGGGTACATAAAGTGTTTAGAATTATCGTAACCTCTTTCGCGAGGGGCTTTTAATAATTCATAAGTACCATGCTTTAAAAATCTACGATAATGTAAATTACACATAGATTTTGCATGAACTTGGTTATTACAATTTTCAATAGAACAAATCATGGCTACTCCTAATTTACCAAACAAGGTTATATTGTAACCATGATTTGTATTTAATACAATTTAAGCAAACATATTTTCATCATCATCATCTGCAAAAGCATCAAAGTCGTCAACACTAGCTTTGACACCATCACCAAACGGCTCACCGTCAGCATAAAACTGAACACCTAGTAAATTAGCGTTTATTCTGCGCCCATAGCTGTTATTCTGCGCCCACAGTTCGATAATCGCGTTGACGTAGCAACCCGCGTAAAGCTTGTTATCATCCTCGGTCAATGGTGTTTTGTCGCGGTCAATAACTAGCGGGCGTTTGGAGTTTGAACCTTTGATGCTGAAATGGCCTGCATAACCATCGTAGTCAATCTCGTCACCATCTTTCAAACAAATCTTATCAGCACCAAGTTTCGCACCTTTAAGGTCAACCGCAATCTTTTCTTTAATTGCATCTTGAATCTGTTTAATCGTTGCTCCGTGAGTTTCTTTATTTAGCAGGAACGTTGCTTCAAACTTACCTTCCTGACCGTCAAAAGACGCTTTTTTGAACAATGATGGGAAAGACAAACGTACATTTTTTAATGAGATTTGTGACATTTTATTTAATCCTTTTAAAGTTTATAAATTTAAAACTCGCCAAAAGAATCAGCCGTGATGTTAATGGCTGGCCTCTTGTCGCTTTCGGGGGCTAACGTAGGTTTGCCTGCTGGCTTGGAAACCAAACTAGCAATCGCGCCTAAATGAGCTTTACCCAAAACCTTTTCAGCTTGCGCTACACTAATCAACTTCTTGGTGTAGGCTTGCTCGCCTAGCAACTCAGTCAGTGCGGCTTGCGCCACTTCTTCATCAGTCCAGTCACGCAATGAGCGCCCCTCAACCAACTTGTAGCCCGCAAAGTTTTCACCTGAGTTAAGCTTGCTCATGACTAGATTTTCAACCGCATCTAACCATGAAATAATTAATTTTTTGTTGTCCAGTGCCGTTTTTAATTGCTCGTTGGTCAACTTATCAGCTTGCGGCATCTCGTCAATCTGCTCGAAGCTCGCCATAATGGTTTGCTCGGTAAAGCGTTTCAATTCAGGGCAAGCGCCCTTAGCTTTACAGAATTGACATTGCTTCTCACCCGCTACTCGTTTGGCATTATCGCTTAAAGCTTCTTCGGCTTTTTGACGGGCATACTCGCCAAATAAAAACAGCTCGCTTACAAACATTGGCTCGCTTACATCAATATGGTCAAGGCGGGGTTGAACAATATGAACTTGCACTTGGTCAATCTCATAGATGCTGCCGTAATCGCTGATAGCGCCAAGCGCGTATAATTTACCTTGCGAGTTGTTTTCGGCATAAACTTTCACACCCTGACCATACTTTAGGTCAACCACGTGCAAGACATTACCTTTGATGACAATGGCATCCGAAGTACCGAAACCTTCATTCACCCAATCGCTAAAATTAACACGTTGCTCATACATCTGCAAACCGCCAAGCTGTTTGACATAATCAATGTAGATTTGAACGTAGTCAGCCATTTCCTGAGTAACGGTGATAGCATTACTTTCGGGTAGTTGCTGGCCTACGAAGTCTGAAGCAAACTTACCTTGCGTAAGGCATAACTCAGCCAACTCATGCGCCGCAGTGCCTTCTTCGGCAAATATGCTGGTGGTCTCTGGATAACTTTCTTCAGCTTTGATACTACCAGTGCAACGCATCCAACGTTCTGAACCAGATGCACTTAATTTAGCGTGTAATGTAGCCATTATTTGCTACCAATCTGCGCCATAAAGTCTGCGTATTGACTTTCTTTGAGGTCGCGCAATATTTTAGCTTTAAAGCTATCAAGCACATTACGAATCAACGCTTTGTTATTTAAATCTTTTTGAATCAGTGCAGCACAAGCGCTTTGCAATTCTTCAAATGTATAGCTTTTTGATTTTTCAGATTCTTCAACAGGCTCTTGAATTTCTTGCAATGCTTCCGTAGTCTGCACTTCGGTTTTTTGCGGGAAATCAACCTTCATCGGTTCAGATTTTAATTCTTCTGCGATTTTAACTACGCAGTTAGCAGGCTGCTTAAATACATCCAATTGAACAGGTGCTTTTGTAAGCGCGGCAGTTAAGCCTTCAATCGCTTTAGTTAAGTTTTGAATATCCGTTTCGAGAGACATAGTTTCTATCCTTTTATGTTTAACGTGAAGCCAGTATAAATCGACTTTTTCAAAAAGTAAAGCATTAATTAAAAAAATACTTTAACTTTTACTTAATACCCATTATACTTTAGCTGTAATTTAAAGAAAGGAGTGTCTATGGACATATTTGACGCGCTTATTAAGCATTTCGGTAGCCAGAATAAACTGGCGGGCGAACTTGATATTAGCTCAGTTGCCGTGGGTTATTGGTTCAAGGAACGAAAAATTCCACCTTACCGCGCAATTCAGATTGAGAAGCTTACCGAAGGTAAATTTAAAGCACAAGAACTAATCGGAGAGTAACATGGTTATTTTTCCATTAACAAATAAGAAAGCCCCTGCTGTACCAGTTGGCACGAACTGGCAAGACTATCAGGGCGAAGCCAATACACCGCTCATCGGAGTAATGATTCCTGCGGGTGTGATTGTACTGGATATTGATACACATAAAGGTTGCAGCACTGACCAAGTTGACGCAGCGCTCGGCATTAAGCTCAATTGGGCATTGGCTGAGTTACAAGACACCATGAATGGGGGCAGGCATTACGCGTTCCGTGTGCCAGACCATTTGGAATTTCCCAACGGCCAAGATTTATTAGGCGTTAAAGGTTTCGACACCCGCGTAAGCTACAAGGGCTACATCGCAACAGGCAAGGGCTACACCAACCTGACGATGCTACCTACTGTTCAAGAGGCGCTGCACAGCTTAGATTATTGGGGTGAACTGCCACAAGAGGCCATCGACAAGTTGCTAGGGAACAGGGCGGTAGCTAAGGTTGCGGGTGAGAATGACCTTTTAGTTTCAGATTTAGAAGTCGCTATCAGCAATCAGCCGTTAGACTTGACTGAGGATGAGGTTAAGCTATACGTGTCCAAGCTGCCAGACAGCGCGGCAGAAGATGGAGGCTTATGGCTTAAAGTTGGTATGGGCATCTACCACCAGAGCGAAGGTGCTGAGTGGGGCTGGGAGCTTTTCGATGAGTTCTCACAGCGTTGCGCTGACAAGTACGATGCCAAAAACAACCGCAAGCGTTGGGATTCGTTCGGTAAACACCGTGACAATGTTACGCATCCAATCACGTTCGCGTCAATCATTGAGCTTGCGGGTGGAGTTTCTGTTGTCAGTTCCGACAAGTTCGACCAGCTCAAGGCGCGTGTCACCAGTGCCAGCACTAAACAAGAGTTGACTGAGATTGTAACTGAGCTTGCAGACATTAAACTTGACGAGCTAAACAGCACCATCATTATCAAGGCGCTGCAAAAACAATTCTCGCAGGTTGTCGGTGAGAAACTTAGCGAATCGCAAATCAAGCGCATCATTCGCCGCAGCAAGCCATCAGGCTATGCCGATTTCTATGAGGACTACGTTTACCTGACCGCCACGGCTGAGTACATGGACAGGGTTACCAAGACCACCATGAACCAAAAGGCCTTCGATGTTAAACATGACCGCGACACCCCGCTTGATATGGATGGCAACCCGCAACGCGCTTCAGTTTACGTCAACAACAAGATTGAGTGCGTTCATAGCGGTATGTATGCCCCCATGTTTGATGACGTGTTTGTTTACGATGGGGTTGAGTATTTCAATACTTACAAACCAAATCGCCTTGCTCGCAGAAAGGTTGGCACGACTGATATTGTTGAGCGTGTGAAGAAACACATCGCACACTTGCTGCCAGACTATGATGAACAGCAAATCGTCATCAACTTCCTAGCACACAACGTTCAGTATCAGGGTAAGAAGCTGCAATGGGCAATCATCCTGCAAGGTGTTCAAGGTGACGGTAAGAGTTTTTTCGCTGAGATGATGAAGCACGTTCTTGGTTACACGAACTGCCGCACAATTACTGTTGAATCGCTTGATGAGAAGTTTACATCATGGGCTGAGGGTAATTGCATGGCCTTTATCGAAGAACTCAAGCTGGACAACTATAAGAAGTATGAGACGCTGAATAAGCTGAAGCCTTATATCGCCAACCCGACTGTGCCAATTAGACGGATGCAGCGTGACGTTTATGAGTGCATCAACACCACGAATTATTTTGCGTTGACTAACTTTAAAGACGCTATCGTGACTGGGAAACAGATCGGAAGAGCACACGTCTGAACTCCAGTCACCGGCTATGATCTCGTATGCCGTCTTCT
>OGVU01000041.1_pt1 | contig 15441 bp, 16 predicted proteins | sample 1575861 | NCBI WGS metagenome assembly OGVU01 (sample SAMN07581532, study PRJEB24739) | freshwater metagenome | place: Singapore | collected 2015-01 | reverse complement strand
GTTTCCCAGTCACGATAAAGGCAAGTGGGGGTGGGTTGGGAGCTGGCGGGCATCTTTTATATACTCCAGGATATTCTTTTTAGATATTTTTTAAAAATAAATCGCGAATATTTTGTTGAATGTTGAATGTTGAATGTTGACAGATATTCAACATTGATTTCCAGGGTAGCGATGATGCGGTAATGTTACCGGTTGGAGGGGTGTTACCAGTTGGGATTTTCATCCGGTAACACCATTTTTTTAAAAATCAACCTCTTACCAGACTACTATTCTCTACTGTTACTAGTTACCAGTTGTTACTAGTTAAAATAGTCAGAACTAAAAGAGAGTAGATAGAGAATAGAAGAGGGGTATGTGTCTATACGCGAGCGACTTTAGGGGGGTCAGTAACAGTAACACCAGTAACACCAGTAACACTAGTGAATCATCTAGAAATCATACTGTAGGGTAGAACCCCCAGGCGACAAGACTCAGGAATCGGCGTAATGATGGTTTCGAGACGTATGCAGGCAATACTCGCTTGATAAATAGGGACCGCTCACGGAGGTAGCTATGGGATTTACCAGGGTAGGGAGTGGACTGGATATCGCCTCCGGAGAGGTAGAATCCGAGGAAACCGTCGGGCTTGCGGGCCCTAGTGGAGACACGTTCCTTCTCCATCAGTGGGATGAATGGTTGAATTTCAGAGATGGGCATCAGTTTGTAGTTGGAGGTCATTTATTGAATATACCAAAAATAGGGGTGCTTTTTTCGAATGCCTTAGGTAAAGACAAACAAATGGCTACCCAATTACCCACCCAACTCCTCTATTCTAGCGGTTTGAAACCAGCTTCGATCCCTGCTCAACTCTACCGCCAACGTATGCAACCCGATAGTGGCACTAGCTTCACTAACGGTTCTCTCATCCGTATTCCCATCAACGGTAACGATTTCCTCGATACCCGTAAGACCTTCCTCCGTGCTCAACTCGATGTTACCATCGGCACTGCCAATGCCTCCGCCTATATGCAATCAATTTACTCCCTTATTGACAGAGTAAGATTGGTAGCTTCTGACGGTAAAGTGTTGGAATCGATCGATACTGGATATGGCGCTTTGGTTAACAAATTCATCAATCTGTTCATGCCTCGTGACACCCGTGTCGCTGAATGCGACTCCCTTGCCTTGTGCCGTGCCACTGGTAACAGCTCCCAGGCTGTCGCATGGGAAGATGTCCTCGATTCAGCCCCTGGCGTTGCCACAGCCAACGCTAACTGGAAGAAGTTTAACAATGGTGCCGTTGCTAACAACCGTGTCTATGTCAATATGCCCATTCCCTTCCTTGGTTTGATGTCCCTCTCCTCACCCGGTAATGCTGAACATGCTGAAGGCTTGTTCGTCCCCTTGGCCCTCACCTCAGGTATGTTCCTCGAAATCTACCTCCGTCCCAATGTGGTTGACTCGTTCGTCTCCCCAGCCACTGGTGGAGGTCACACTCAAGCTGCATCCATTTCCTACACTCTCACTGATGTCTCTCTTGACGCTCAAATGGTCTCATACGGACCTACTGTCACTGCTCAAATCCGTGACACTATCGCCCGTGCTGGTGGTAAGATGTATGTCTCTACTTCCACATATAATGTCATCCAACAATCCTTCTCCACTGGTAACTTCCAAGCTACTATTACTCAGCGCTGCAAGTCCCTTCAAGGTGTAGCCCTCTGGACAGCTTTGAATGATGCCCGTAATGCTATTGCACCCTCTTTTGATGCCTCTTTCTGGGATGGTGTTGGTCAATCCGCCGATGTTCCCGGCACTGTCGAATCCTACTTGCTTTTGGCAGGTGTCCCCTACCCTGCTCAACGCCTGCAATCTGTTTCTGACACTAAATCTGCCCTGGAGGCTTTCGCAGGTAAGCCTTTGCGTGGCAAGGGTGCCCTTACTCAAAACTTCACCCCTTGGGAGACCTCTGCCGTCAATATTGCCACTGCAACCCCCACTCTCGATGGTGCTGGAGCCTTGGGTGAGACTATGTTCGGTATCGACTTGAGCTCTTCTGCTGCTCAATCATGGTTGGAACAAGGCTACAAGGCTGATTCTGGTAATACTCAAATCCAATACTACATTGGTCAAAACTCTCCTATTGCCAACGGCAAGACAGCTTATATCGTCACTCATTACGACCTCATCTACGAATTCGATGTTGTCAACCGCACCGTTAATGTGATGTTCTAAGGTGGACTTTTTCAAGGACTACTAGTAAAGCACGATGAAGGAACTGAAATTCTACGACGTCAAGGACAGGAAGGCATTTATGTCCAAGGATTATAAGCTCGAGAAAGACTCTCGAGGCCGTGAGAGAGCCGTCTGTATGGCTCCCAGCGGTGTTAAGGCCTATCGCTATGTAAAGATGGCCTAATATGTAATTTCATAATGAGTATTTTCATTATGAGATTTTCTAAAGGTATATGGTAAAGAGATGTCTGAAATGTATAATGAACCCGAAACCAACGGTAAGGATGAGCAGGAGGCTTTGCCGACCCATCAGGAGGCTCCCGAGAAATTCGAACTAGGTCTCAAGCCGTCCGAGGACGCTATCGATATCAGAGAAGTGATCAGAGCCTGCGTCAAAGATATGGTCAGCGAGTATGAGGGACGACCCAGCTCCATCCTCTACCAAGGAGTGATGAAGCAGTGTAATCCAGTCATATGTATGACCGAGTATGCCGTGAGTGAGTTTATGAGCTGTCTGTATGGAAGACGTTATCCAGTGAAGATTGAGACTCTTTCCAATCTGGTAATTTACACATTGAATACTGAACAAGCCTATATCAAGCTAGTGGTAGATATATATGCCTGTGCCATTAGCTACGACATCTGGTATGTGAGTGATGTCCCATCGGAGGAACCTCACAACCAGTATGCCGAGTTCTTCAAGTCTAGTAATACGGAGACCAAGAAACTGATCTTCTACTAGACATTATCAGGCCTTATAGGCAAAGAAGAATGGATATCCTAGGCTCAATTTTCAATGTAGTTAAGACCCTGTTCTGCCTTGCGCAAGGAGTGTCCTGTCATCGCAAGACAGTGGTCATTATCCCCAAACGATGTGGTAAGTCTACCCTGGCATCAAAATTCACCTCAATCAACCCTAAACAGATCCTGTGTGACATCGAGTCCCTCATCAGTATGTCCCTCTCTACTGAACAGAAGGAAACCCTCCAAACCCTTACTCGTAGCCAGGAATGGTCCTCTATCAGGCTGTTCCTGCTTCCCCTGTATCGGGATTTCGTCAAGGACCTCACTATGAAGTTCAAGCACAACAACATCATCCTGTTCACCTCCAGTCCCGATGTGAGCACCTACCTCAATATCACCTCCAAGCTCGTCTACGTCCCCTCTACACCCTTCTTTGAAGAGATCCTGGCCCGTGAGGCACCATCCGACCAGGTGTTGCGTAAGACGATGACCCAGTCTCGCAATGAGATCGTAGCTACCTATGGCGACAAGTGCCGAGTCTTCTCGAGCTATGCTGACCTCGAGAGGATGATTACCGAGGATTGCGCGTTATCGGCTAAAATCTAGGTCCTATAGCAAAGATGGATAATTCAACGACAATTCTGAAAAAATCCCAGAGAACAACCAAGGTGAAAGTCAAGGAGCAGGTTCAGAAGGGAGGCGTTACTGTGAAGAGAACTAGAGGAGCGGTGGCGGTCGCTCAACCAGTTATCAAGATCAATATCGCAAAGGAGAAAGAACCTGTAAAACCAGTGAGGCGTAGAGCCCCTAAAAAAAAGCCGAGTGATGAGTCGGGAGACGGGAAACCTCCTGGATCAGCTCTTGGTTCCGCATTTCTATACCCTCAAGTTATAAGCAGGACTGTTCAGCAAGGACCTAGTCTTTCTGACATCCTTAGTCTTATTAGAGCCCAGCAAGCAACTCAACCCACACCCACAGTCGTCACAGCCCCCTCGGCGGTGTCTGAACGACCCCCTACCCCTATCATTCCTAGTGCAAGGGTTATAGCATCTCTACCTCCTCAAATGGCACCCACTCAGGTGGATGAACCAGTAAAAGTAAAGGAAGAGGCCAAGCCAGCTCCTGAAGCTGAACCAGCCCCTCCAAAAATGGAAGAGCCTGTCAAAAAAGGACCTAGAAGGGGTGAGAAACGCCTAACTGAAAAAGAAATCAAGCAGCTTTACAATTTCGCAGATAGACTCAATACTAGGCAAGAAGTGCTCAATCGCAAAGAGGAGGAATTAAGACTAGAGCAGGCTAGACTTATGCAGGCTCCTAGTGGAATTAGACGTAATATTTACGATGTTCTAACCCCCGTATCTGAACCACCTTCCGAGGAAGAGGTAGAGGTTCCTTCTGAAGGACCATCACAGGTTCTTGAGGCTACTCAGCCATCCTTGGAGGTTATGGAGGAATCAAAGTCATCGAAAAAGAAGGCAAAGAAGAGAAGATCCCAGATACCGGAGGGTGTAACTCCACTTCCTGTGGTAAGCGATGAAGAAAGGTTGAAAACCGTAGAAACTGAGATCAACAAGGTAGGGGGTCGTCTAGCTAGATACAAATACCAAACTGTTTCAGACAAAACTAGGAAGGAGAATGAGGAAACTCTTAAAAAATTACAGAAGGAAAAGGATGAACTAATTGCAAAGACAAGTCAAGGTGGAAAAAGGACCTTAGCCAGAATTGCTACCCAAGAGCCCATCCAAGAGCCAGTCCCTCAATCTATTCAAGAGCCTGTAGTTGAACCAACCTTTTTCAAAGCACCTGAGAGACCAGCCGAGCAACCATCTGAGAGACCAGCACCCATTGCACCTTCGTTCCCTAGTATTAGAAGAGTCGGACAAACACCCAGAAGAGAGGAGGATAGACCTATGGCCATAGAGGGAGGTAGAATGGTAGGCCAGTAAGGATATACTTGTAGTGAATTTGAATTATCGAATACAATTCAAATCATAGTCTTGGAAACTAGTCGCTATCGCTCTCAGAGCGGTCAGCAGAGCTCGATCCAGCGTCCTTCTTAGCGTAGAGAATCTGGGTGGGCACATCGTGGCCCATCTGGCTCGCAATCTCTTGAAGCTTCTTCAGGGCAGGCATCCCCGCAAGGACATTGTCGCTGATGTAAATATGTCTGAGAAGGTTGACACTAATACCTTCTCCAAAGATCTTCTGGAGACGTCTATTGAGCTGAGTCTTCGAAATCTCCCTACCAAGAAGGTAGTCACCGAAGATACGCTTGTATTTACCGAGGATAGTGTTCATAAACTTGGGAAGAGGCACCACCTGCTTCCCGTGGAGCTTTGCCGTCTTGTAAATATTGAAGGTGAACTCCTTGCCGTTCCAGTAGTTGTCCTGGTCTACGGTGTAGTTGTTGAGCTTCATGAGGGAGTAGTCAGCCAGTCTACGAGGAGGGAGCTGAGTGTAGACAAGTGCTAAGATAAGGTCGATGAGAGACTCCTTCTCGGGTTCAGAGAGCTCATCAGCTGGAAGTGAAAGAAGGCGTCTATTCTTCTTGAGAAGGGAGTCGGCAATAGCAGTGATCTCTTTCCAGGGTTTCCAGGCCTTCTTCTGCTTGGAACTCATCTCTTGTTCCTCATCTTGCTTCTTAGACATTTCCGAGTCTTGAAGCATGAGGGCCCTGTATTTATCGATAACATCAGCAGGGGCCTTGTAAGACTCGAGGCCGACGCAGATACTAGCAAGGACTGTCTTACGGGTCTTGGGTTCCTTCTCCCTTAGGATTTCGAAGACTCTATCCTGGTCTGAGATGAAGAGGGAGATATTGAGGTCAGAGTCAAGCTTTTTACAGACTGATTTCATATTACTGATGTAGGTCTTGATGGTAGAGGCCTGAATCTTGCCTTTCTTGTAGTCATTAATGACGGAGGCGATCTCTTGAGAGTTGTCCATTGTGTTATTTATAATAGCCGCTCGAAAAAGTGTCCAAATGGAATATACGACATATACCTACTTTTCCATAATGTCGTGCGATGGTATTGCAACATCAGTATATTATAACGACTTTACCGAAACAAGGATAGCTATATTAGGAAAATAACCGGTTATATGTCAATTATAACTGTATTGAGTATGGTAATCTTGATATATTATACTGTGTTTTCCATAACACGATAGCTAATTATGGTAATTTGGGTATATAGCCATATATGGTTATAATACCATGTGTGATAATCTCTGTAACATTATTATAAAATGCTCGCGTGGATCTTCTTAGTGTTTATTCTCCTCATCTCATTCATCCCAGCGGAGTGGGTGAGTCATCATATCACTCCTGGCCACTATCGATAAAATCTACCCCAATTGGTAAAGAAATGGAACTTGCTAAAAAACGGATTACCCTCTTCCTCACATCGACCGTCTCTGGCGGGACAAAGGCCGGTGAGGTGAGATACGATATCAGCCACCTTTCCTCTCAGCTCAAAATCAATAAGCGGTATAGACTCACTCTCCAATGCTTCACTTTCTTTGCCGACAGTGGTATTACTAAGAACAAGGCTATCTCCCTTCAAATTCCTGAATTCATTCAAGACGGTTCTATCCTTAGGGCTTCTACCACCTCTTCAAACACTGGAACCCTCCCCGCTACCTGTATGGCTATTATGACCACAGGCGAAGGTAACGACAATCGCAATCTTCGTTTCCAGGGCAATGGCGCTGATGGTGTCGAGGGATACTTCTCTCAGAACCTGGTTACAGTTAGACTTATCGATATGTCAACTGGCTCCGTCTTTGCCTTCACTAATGACGTCAATTACGGTCTTCATCTCTCTATCGATGAACTCGAATAATCTTGATATTTCTTAAGGTGCAACACTCTTAAGAAATCTGATACTATGTTTACATAACCATACCCTTGATACCGGCAATAAGCTTACCCTTGGCTTCTTCAGCCTTCTTCTTAAGTTCTCCCTTGGCTTCTTCCACCTTCTTCTCAAGCTCACCCTTGGCTTCTTGGAACTCAGGAGTAGCTTCGATAGTGCCAACAGAGGTGGGGATGTTAGCCACCTGCATTTGGAGAGGTGCAATGCCAGATTCCAACTCCTTGGCGATAGCTGAGCCGATGATGGGGATCTTGTTAGCCATATGGGCTCCCTTCATACCCAAATCACCAATGGCAGTAACTGCAGAATCCTTGGCGTAATCTAAGCCTGACAAGGCCTTACCGCCGATAATAGCCTTGTTGAAGGCATCTCCGAGATTCTCAGAGCCACCGACTGTCTTGCTAGCGACAGTGGAGGTGAAATCAGAGAGTTTCCCCGTCTGAGCTCCGAATAAAGGTTCGAGCACCTTCTTCTTAACCGAGGCGCCGAAATCTCTTGCTTTTTGAACAACGTTTCCCATTATGTCTTTACCTATTGCTCCAGAAAAACGCTAACAACCGTATCTATCCAACATCTCGGACACCGTGCTGGGGACCTCCCTAATGCGATGAGCTCCCCGAACTATGAATCTTCGATTGGTAGCCACAGGGTGGAAGTGCTTGCTTACATGTCTGATGACCTCCATCTCATCAAAGGGCTTGCATGAGTGACAATTAAGGTAGAAATCACCACTATCGTCGCAGAAATGGACCGTAATAGAACTAGTCTGGATAAGCTGGACGAGGGTATAGCCCTTGATAGCCTCCTTTCCAAAGTGCTCGACTATAGGGTCACCATAGGGCTCCATATCGATGGCTTTCACAAGGGTGCGGGCGAATTCCTCTATCGCCTCTTTGGATCTAGTGTTCTCGTTGCCTCCTTGGCAGTCAAGGATAAGCTCCCATCCGTATGGGTCTGTAACTTGGGTATATGTGGTCATTTATCATAGTGATCTGAAAAAGTCTATGATAATTCTACAAAAGTTCAGTGTAATCTACAGGTCGAATCTTAGTTGATTTCTTCTTGATATAGCCTCCATACATATGAGCCATATAGGGTATGTCGGCATTATGGATCATCTCGCGGGCGATGTAGACTAGGTCGTCTCTTGACCATCTAGAGAGGTTGCTGATATTGACATCCATCTCACTTCTAATCTGCATATCGACCAGGAGACGGAGTCCGGGGACTGTGAGCTCTTCAAGGAACTCGGGGAAAGGCATATTAGCCATTGATTCAATAGTAGGGGTGCTTTGCATCGTCGTATCTGTATACTCTAAATTCTTCCTTTAGACCATAATTAGCCGAGGACCCGGACGTGACTAGTGTCCAGAATTATCCTACATTGGCTGGATTTGGGGATATGAGGTGTGGTTATTTGTCATAGGTGTTGGAAGTCTATGATAAATCTACTGGATGGGGTTGGGGTTGGAAAGCAGGCTATACTTCGAAGGGTCGTGCTTGAGGTAGGGTCTGTATTTGTGATAGAGCTCAGTGACATCGGCATCTGGAAGGTTCTCATAGGCTAAGCAGATGAGTTCTCCCTTGCGCCATTTGGAAATACCTGCTACAGAGACATTCTTGCCTCTAACTACCTCGGTGTGGGCTAGTCTACGCAATCCGACTAGGGTGAGTCCATCAAGGAAAACTAAGAGGGGGATATTGGCCATTGGTTGAGTGGTTGTGTTTTGCATCTTTCGTATCTGTATACTCTAGATTCTTCCTTTAGACCATAATTATCCACGCTCTCCCTTATACGCTAACACTAGGATGACACCTGAGGGCAGCTTCTTCGAGGCATACCTCGTATACCCTCTCCGGGTTACCTCTGTGGGACTGTAGAACCGGTTGTGCCAGAATTCTCCCTCAAGTGTCGTTTTCATAGGCTTTCGCCCTTCTATCTTTATAGCCTCAGCTTCAGCTCGTCGGGGACCGATGCCCTTCTCATGGGGGACAAGGATACTTTGGACAAGGTAGTTTGACATTTACTATCTATGCTCAGAGAATCACTCGATACGGATGTCATTGAACTTGGAGTAGACCTTACCCTGATCCACCCTCACGAACATAAATGGATGCTTGTGTGACTCTGCTATATGCCTTGTGATCATATCATACTCATCGCGGTCCATAAATGAGCTCGTGTAGTCCTCGTATACGGCATCGAGCTCACGTTTGTTACGCAGAGAGCCACCTACTAGGTAGAGGCTGTCGACGGCGGACCGTAGGAACAATGGAATGCTTCTAGTCTTCTGAGACACTATCATCAGACTGATGCCTCCTCTCTTGAGAATGTGTCTACGATTGAAGGCGAGGGGCATAAACACCTTGGAATTCTCCTGTATCTGACGAACCATATCGTCGAATATCATCAAGACATCTCCCTCGAAGGATTTGAGCTCTTCTATGACCTCAGGGAGGGGCTCTAGACTGGTGAAGAGTCTATCGTTACACAGCTTCTCGCGGAACTTCTCATCCAGGGTATTGACAGATGGAGAAAACCAGTAGATCCGGCTGAATTTGCACTTGTAAGCATTAGGATCCGAGAGTAGGCTCTGGATAAGACTGCTTTTACCTCCTCCAGCCATCCCCAGCACGATACTGAAGAAATGGTTACTATCTGGGAGTGGTGGGGCCACGTTATCGAGCCTCCCATCATTGAGGTTGGTCATACCTTTGATTCGAATTGATTCGTTGGGGGTTTCAACTATACGACGTTTCATTTTACCTTAATGGCGAGAGATTGTCAGGTCATTATATCAAACAAATGAGTATCGTTCAGAATACAAACCAGTCTCAGAAGCTTATCCACATCAACACAGAGGACCTTCCTATCTCTGCCTTCAACAACACGGGACTCACTACGGATGTCACTGTGAACCTTGAGCAGGCTATTGAGTGCTTTACCTCGGAACACCTCGCAGTGTCTCTCCACAGTCTATCTCTGCCTTCGTCTTGGTATAACATAGGTCCATTTGACAATAGCTTCGAATTCAAGATATCAGCTGGGGCCTATCAGACCCTTACTGTCAGCCCAGGTAACTACAACACCCGTCAGCTAGCTAACGCAATAGAGACCCTTCTCAACGGTCTCTCACTGGGGACCTACACTGTCTCCTATAGCTCAATCACCAATCACTTCACAGTCTCCGAGACTACTACAACTAATGAGTTCAGTCTTAGATTCACTGGATCCAATACTATTCACAAACAGCTTGGATTTGCCAAGGACGAGTATTCCTCCACCTCTTACTCACTCTCCTCCGTTAATGCAGTCATTATCTTCCCTTATCAGTCCATCTACGTTCATCTTTCTATCATCGACGGTGATAGCCAGGACAGCTTCGGCAGAGCTACCAATATCTTCGAGCGTATTGGCATTCCTCCTGCAAACAACCTCGTTTTTTGGAGACCCATTGCTACATCCCAGAGATACCTCGCTAATCGTCGCTACATCAATAACTTCAATATCTCTCTCACATTCGAAATGAATGGGGTCCCCGTGGATCTTAATGGCCTCCATTGGTGTTTCAGCCTCCAGTTCACTACCGTGGCTGGATTGGGGAGAACTGTTCCCAACGTAGAAAGGCCAGTCTCCAACATTCTTCCCAGGGCTGTAGCTGACTTTGAAGAACCTGTTCAGGGCGATGCTGGTAATGCTCCAGTTGAATAGTTCTATTGGTCGTATGGAGGTTGTTGCTATAGTTTCCACGATGTTTGGACTTGATACTTCCGTATTCTTTTACGGATAGTGTCATTGGATTGGTGTTACTAGTGTTACTAGTGTTACTGGTGTTACTGTTACTACCCCCCCTAAAGTCGCTCGCGTATAGACACATACCCCTCTTCTATCATTTCCATTTCCATTTTTAGTTCTGACTATTTTATCTAGTAACAACTGGTAACTAGTAACAGTAGAGAATAGTAGTCTGGTAATGGGTTGATTTTTTAAAAAATGGTGTTACCGGATGAAAATCCCAACTGGTAACACCCTCCAACCGGTAACATTACCGCGTCATTGCCACTCTGAAAATCAATGCTGAATATTTACATACCAGTGGTGATATTTTCTGCCGTATTAGTTTAAAGAAAATCAATCGTAAGATAAAAATGGAACAAATCTCCGAAGTCCCCGCCTCCACTGTAGCCGCCCCCCGAGCCTACATCTACTGCATCGTCCCCACAGTCCCCGAATGTGACGAATCTGATGCTTACTATGGCTCCACCTATCATAGCCCACACTTCCGCTTCCGCCAGCACCGCAATCAATACACATCTCGCCTCAAGGGCAAGAAGGTCAGCTACTGCTACAGCTTCCGTCTATTTGAGAAGTATGGTCCAGAAAACTGTCGTGTGGACGTCGTAGAGGCTATCAATGACGATATCTCTCGCCAAGACCTCAATACTAGGGAACATTCCTACATTAGCTCAAGACCTTGTCTCAACAAGTCTGGAAAGGTCCGCGTGAAAGACGATCCTCGAGCCTATCACCGCCAGTATCGCCAAGACCACCTCGAGTCCTATCAGGAATACCAGAAGCAATATCGCCTCGCTCATAGGGAGAAATTCCTCGAGAAGGTCGTCTGCACCTGTGGCAAGGAGATCTGTAAAAGAAACCTCGGGAATCACCTTCTCTCTCGTCAGCATAAGACCGTATCTATTCCATCAGAGACAACCTCCTCCACCACCGACATAGTCGAGTGATCTTGTATTTCGTAATTCGACAATTATTACGAAATTTCAAAAATAATCTAAAAAATAAATCTCGGCTATCATTAAATAGATGACTTACTACTACAACGAAGAATGGCATGGATGTCCCTCCACAGGATGCCTTGAATCATCCCTTGAATATATCTGGGAGCCCTGGCCCCAGGTAGTCTGCACTGACTGTGGACTCGTCTACCCAAAGGACTATCTCCAACCCAAGCAAGTGGCTACTAGAAAGCGCTCTAGCCAGTCCAAATACGTCAGATTGGGTAATTTCGAAAGCCACCTCTCCAATATCCAGGGTGATGCCGTCATCAAGCCCGAAGTATTGGAGAAACTAATGGCCATTAAGAAGGCCTTCAGGAACCGCCTTGTCAGCTATAAGGACATCAAGGCCTATATGAAGGAGAACGGTCTCAACAAATACTACAGTCTCATCTACACCCTGATTAAGAAGTTCTATGGAATTGAACTCGTAAGGCTCACAACGGAGGAGGAATCATACCTAGTGAGGTCTTTCCTCGAGTTCGAGAGGGGGTTCGAGTCCTATAAGGACAAGACAAGGACCAATTCCCTAGGCTATGACTTTCTCATTCGCCAGTTTCTCCTGGCCATTAATCATCCCGATGCTGAGAACATCCCTCAGCTATCAGACAAGAAGAAGCTCAAGGAGTGTATGGCTCTCTACAAGGCTATTACCGAGTTTGTCAAGGACAATTGAACATTTCAAACCTGAGTATGGGTTTGAAATTCTAATCATTTACTACATGAGAGTTGTTTGAGCTCAGCTACGGTGCTACAAGTAGATACTAGTCTGGTGATGTCCCGAAGTCGTCTCTTCTCCTCGATAACGACCTGGTCAGGTTTGCCTGAGAATTCGAGTGATCTTTGGAACTCGATATCCAGGGCCTCGAGGAGGGGCTTTCTCTCGGCACGGAGCCTATTCCTGGTAGCCTCTCTAGCCTTGTCGAGACTGATATAGACTCTCTTGTCGGAATCCGCTGTGAGACAGTTGAACCAGTATTGAGAGTCATGTGGAAGCTCCGAAGGGTCGACGAACCAGCCATTAGGGTCTATTTTTTCCCTGGGATCGTGAGCATCTTCTTCAAAGATGGAAGCAAGGGCAATACAGCCGTTCTCTTGACGATAGGCGAATAGTTTCATTATACGGTTGGTTTATTATAATACCCTGAGATTTTCACCAGAAGCAGGCTACCGAGAAGTCGTATGAGTCGAAGCCTGCTCCTCCAGTCTGGACGAGACCCACATCGAAACTGTTATTGGTCTTATTGAAGGGGTATTGAGGTGTAGCTGAGGTTCGAATGAAGGGGAAGATAGTATAGTTGGTCGATGAATAACCAGTTGAACTTACCAGGATTGTATATGCGTCGTTATATTCGCAATTCCTTGAGAAAAAGACCCTATAAATACCATTGGCTATCTTACTTACCGAATATACGTTGACCCCGTTGCGTAAGTTGGCAAAGGCACTAGTAAGACCATCAATGAGGGCAAAGCAACGACAGAAAGAGCCTATCTCTCTCCCGAAGTAATCGGTCACAATAGGTGGTCTCCAAGAGGGTGCTCGAATCTCGGGAGCTTCTACAAAGGTTCTTGATAAGATTCCCTTGTCTACTTCTAGCTGCGCATAATTGCTTGGTGGACGTCCAATACCCACACCTCGACTGTCGTGATAAGTGAGAGTCCTTATCTGATTGGTATACTTGGTATTCAGACAGTTCCAATTGCCTGCGAGAGTAGTTCCGATACTCCTCTGTGAAAGGCCTGCGTCGAAGTTGGGTGCGAAACTGGCTACTGTGTTTCTATATCTGGTAATCAGGTAGAAATCTGTGGTGTCGTTATGGTCGAAGTGGATATCCATCACTTGACTGTCTGCTCCTTGAAGCATAGACCAGCCTATAGTTCCCAGTCCGGGATTCACCACTATAGTGAAGCCGACTACTGCCCCTGGCAGGGGCTCGTTAATAAAAGGAAAAGTGTATTTGGACCTCTGACCGTTCGGAGGGCCATACCAGATAGGGGTAAAACCAACTGAATAGGATATAGTGCCCATAAGATAGGCGTTTCCGAGGTAATCGAAGCGGATGTTGCGTATAAGGCAAGTAGCTCCTGAGGCATAGTTTGACAGACTACTTACAGGGTTGAAGAGAGCTCCTGTGGCGTCGTTATTGAACTCACTCACGAAGACACCTAGGAAGGACGCGTTCTTGGGTCTGAGAAGTGTCTGTCCGTAAAGGGTAGTGCTAGTGAGACTTTCGAAGCACTGGACTGGAGCATTATTATAAGACTGTGTTGCCCAGACGATTCGGTTCCTGACACTGTCGTAGGCAACGTAGCTTTGCTGTATGTCTGTAATACTAGCGGTCTGGTTCAACACCTGCAGGCCTGAAACGGCTGGATCGTTCAATACGTTGCTTTCAGGCAGGGAGAACCTAATTAAGACTACATTTCCAGTTGTGCCAGTAGGTATCGTTCGAGCCGAAGCTGTTCCATCCCAATTCTGGATAGTTCGAACCGCTCCTGTATTGTAGATGACTCCCGATACGTAAAACTGGTTCTCCCCTATAGGACTTGATCGATTGCTACAGACTGACCAGAAGAAGGAGTTATCGAGAATCCATTGGAATCGGCCCGTGAAGGTGCCCAAGTCCCCTCGGAACCTAAGGACAAAGGCGCATTGACCAGCACCAACTACGAAATTGAAACCAGAGGCCGTCCCTGTGAGGTTATTGATTGCCACCGGAGCTGTGGGAGAAATACAGCCACAAGCAAGGACTCTTCCTGAGCCCGTGGTCCAAATACCATTCACCGCCTCATAGGTGTTGGCTCTATTCGAGGCTGCGGACCACACATACCTCGGAGCACCTGTCGAGCAGTCGAAGGCTAAGATGAAGGGAGAGAACAGGTTGATACCTCCAGTGGAGGGGAGAGTGAGGGCCGAAGGCACTAGGGAAAACAGGTTAGGACATCCGGGTGTAACACCGCTGCTACTGTATCTACCACAAACGTATAGTGTATTGAAGACCTCGTCAAAGCAGCTACCTCGTATATCAAATGTCCCGTTGACGTTCCAATACCAAGCGGCATCAACTACACCTGTTGGCAAATATGTAATGATATACGGAATGGTCGCGAGAGGGTTGGTTGGTGAAGGTAGAGTGGCTATTGAGGTGCTTCCGTCAAAATTGCCAACTCCGAATGAGAAATTCGAGCTATACTCTCCAATACTAAAGAAGTTATCAAGGGAAACTGTGGCTCGCTCCAGGCGCTTTGGGTATAGATTAGATACGCCACCCCACAAGGTAGGGTCTTGAGCAGGCTCACCGACCACTGAAAGCAGGTCGTTCGACTGCCCAAAATAGTGGATATTTTGAACCCTGACGGTGGCAGTAGCGGAGATGTCGTTGCGGATATTGAAGCTGTTCACAGGTCCATCAGAGCCATACGTTGAGCCATTCTGGAAGAGGACACCACCAACGCCTATATTGTTTCGAAAAAACATTCCTCCATATGAGCTCGCACTGGGTTGATTGACGGCTATTACTGGAGGCTCTGAGGGATGCATTACTTCAAGGGCGTATCCAGGTGTGGTATCGTTAATACCTACCCTGTTATTGGGAAGAACGGAGACAGTCCCTTTGAGATCGAGCCTGTCAACTGTCGCAGGTGTAGAGATAGAGCTCTCATGAGAAGAGGAGTTCCTGAGTCTCAGACTGGGCCCTGTGGTCGAACTGAGAGATTCTACTAAGACTGAAGAGGCAGTAGAACCTTGAAAGTGGCCAATAGCGGTTGCATTAGCCGATCCAGTAGCTCCTACAAGTATTTGAGAGACACC
>OGVU01000040.1_pt1 | contig 15495 bp, 17 predicted proteins | sample 1575861 | NCBI WGS metagenome assembly OGVU01 (sample SAMN07581532, study PRJEB24739) | freshwater metagenome | place: Singapore | collected 2015-01 | reverse complement strand
GTCTTGTTTAGAATCTTCATGTAAATCAATAGCTGAACTAAGTGTCCTAGCTTTGGCTTACCAGATGCTTTACGATATTCAAATCCTTCATTTGGCATTGTCTTAATTTCACCAAGTAGATCTTCTCCACCCCAGTCAAGAATAACATCGCCAAATCCAAAGATTGGTGGATCATTATAAGTAACTTTAAATTCTGAATCCTTGAGAATGCCTGCATCTTCCATAGCTTGCTGAATACGTTCATGTGACTTAGTACCGCTTGTCATATTTGCAGCACCATATGGATCAGCGTTATCTTCAAAGATAGCACCTTCAAAAGCCAAGTACCAATATCTTGGACATTCTCCATGAGAGTATGCGATTGTGCTTGGTGCAAAAGAATTCTTTTTCTGAAACTTTGGTCCACGTGTAGCGATATAGCCATGTTGGATTTTTTCTATTAAAGCATCAGAGTCTACAAAAGATGTCTTTTTTTCAACTTTTTTTACCATTACTTGTTGCAATAAGTTTTTTGTCATTTTAAGCTTCTTTTCTATCTAATATATTATACCAGGAAGGCCATATATTAGCGAATGATATACTTAAGTGCTGCTACAAGATTACTGATGGATTCTGCTGCTGTATAGTAAATATTCTTCTTATTACGGTCTGATTTGTCTACATTGGTCATCCAGGTAGCCCTAAATGCCATTTTGGCAGCTATGGCCTGTAGCCTGACTATTTCTATAGTGGCCACTTGTAGTGGAATGTCTGGCTTTATAATAAGTTTAGCAATGAAAACAAGTGCCTGCGTTAGCTCCTCATCTTGCATATAATCTGCAATTTCAGATAGGCCATTGACCATCTCTAGAGTAGTCTTGTCATTCTTTGATTCTTGCTGCATTTATTCTTGCACTCCCATCTCGGATTCTGATATAGCCTGTCGCTCTTTGCTGCTTACCCTGCCACCAGACACAAACCATGGCAACAAGATATCGTATAAATCAACCAAAAGATTTACGTCTTGAATCTGATATTCTTTCATTTCTTTCCAGGCTTTTTTGTCATTTTCCATACACTTAATCCATAGACTAAATCCAGAGTGTTTGACCTTAGCCCCAACCTCTAGTTTTTGTGCAACATAATCTAGCTTGTTTGATGGAAATAAGAAATTAGACTTTGTAATACTCATTAAGTCTAAATCCTTTACTGGCGATGGCGGCATCATGCCATTTTCTAAAAACTCACGATTGATGTGCTTGTGATCAAAAGCTGCAGAGTTCCACCCAACTAGAACATCTGCTTCATCCATTAGCCTGTGTAAATCTTCTAGCATTGTCTTTTTGCCATCATGATAAACTGATCTAAAGATAACTTTCTTTTCTCCAAGCCATCTTGCACCAAAGCACATCATTTCAGTGCTTTTTATAATTTGATCAATAGTTATATTCTGATCAAACAGACCCCAAGCATAAACCTGCATAGGAGTTGTTTCAATATCTAAAAATAGTGTTTTCATAATTAGTCCTCAAGTAGTTGCTCTAATAGAGATAGTTCTATTACAGCTAGTCTAACCTTCTTATTCCCTTCGCCTAAAACGACCACTATTGCTGGGTCGTTTCCATTTTTAATTGCATCTGTTACTGCCTTAGCCCAATTATCTTGATTGATAGTAAAGCCCTTGGGATATTCCTTGAAATCTACTGTAAAGTTTTCCCAAGTAGCATCTCCCTTTTTTGTATTACGACCAGAGTTTTTATGCTTTGTGGCTCCAATTCTTTTAGATTCGCCACGCTCACTCATGCTCATTCCTTTTACTCTTCTTTATCTTTTTAACATCAAGACTTACTTTAGAAATATGCTTTTTTGAACACTGCCACGTAAGGTCCAATGTGTCATACCAAAATCTTAGTATGTTAACATTCTCTGAACATTTCTGACAAATAAACTCTCCAGGAACTGTATAAAATGCCCTATCCTGCATTGTTTACCTTTTCCATTAATCGCTTCTGAAGATCTTCATCACTTCTTAGCCTTTCAACAAAAGCGTCTCTACCCTGAAGCTTTGTGCCATCTTCAAGTTGATACCAAGCACCAGTTCTATTGACAAAGCCTAGCAGCTCTGCAGTATCCGCAAGATCTCCAACAGTGTCAACTCCGATTAAGTCTCCACGGTAATAAAAGTCATATTCAGCACTATCTCCTGGTGCAGATGTTTTAGAATTAAGAACTTCCCAGCGAACCTTACGCCCAACCTTCTGTTCAATTAGCTTATCGCCAATCTTAACTTTAGCCTTAATTGCTTGTGAGTCAGAAGCAGACGAAAATAGTTTAACAATCGTTGATGACATAAACTGAGTTGTCAGTCCGCCAGTTGGAGCAGCTTGAGTATATGTTGCTTGAATGTTATTTCTTGATTGAGAAATAGCAATAATCAATGCTGGCTTTTCTCTATCCTTATTGTTTGCGTAGTTTAGCATTAGCCATGCATGCTTAAGATCTTTAGACTCTGCACCAATCTGTTTAGTCTGATCTAGTGGCTTAAGTTCATCGGAATCTTTTTCAAAATATACCGCTGGTAGTAGCGAACTAATGCTATCAATTACAATTAAATCAACTCCTGCACCAAGCAAGCCAACACAAATATCAACCATGTCATTGATGCTTCTAGCATCTGAATAAATAAGCTTAGACGTGTCTACTCCAAGCTTTTTAGCCCACTCTTCATCATAGGACATTTCAGCATCAATCCATGCACAAAGCTTGCCATCTTTTTGTGCCATGCCAATTGTTTGCAGACACAATGATGACTTGGCACTTGACTTGCTACCCCAAAGCAATACCTGGCGACCATAAGGAAAGCCACCACCCAATGCACGGTTAAGTCCTGTACTAGGAGTTGGCTGCATCTCTATTTTAATGTTTTCTCCAGTAGCTATTCTTTTTCTAATTTTAGGATCTAGCTGAGCTAGGGCCTCTTCAACTGTTGTCAATTATGTCCTCCATTATCACAGTTCCATCTTTTGTTTTGCCAAATTCAAATCTATAAGCGTATCCCTCTTTAATTTTCATATATGCTTTGGGGAACGCAGTAGGAAACACGGTTACAGAATGTAACTCTCTAGTAATATCTGCTAGTGTCAAGCTTGCCATTTTCTTACCAGCCTTAGTTGTTCTAGCCTTAAATGAAACAACATACATCTCATCATCTTTATATGGCAATTGCTTGTAGTTTAAAAATTTAATTAAAGCATTTTCTACATTTCTAGCATCTTCTACTGGAATAGCCTGAACTATTCTATTATCTGATGCCAAAACGATATAGGTTTTTCCTGGCTCTATGGCAGTCTGTTCTTCATCAAAGATTCCAATACTTCCAGTTTTATCAAGAAGTTCTACACGAGACCAGCCCTTTCCACGTTTAATGTTTTTAACAATTCCCATCAAAATAAAGGCACCCTTTTCTTCAAATTCTTCTACCCCATTAATGAATGCATGATAATGCGTTGGTATAGTAATGTTAAACTCTGGAAGATTTAAGTACTCGTACAGGTTTTCCTTAACTTCTTGATCATTTCTTGGATTATCTGGAAAAGTAGCTGCACCTATTGAACGCAATGCCTGTAGAGCACGAGTATTTACTCCATTACCCTTTGCAAGAGTAAACTCTTCTAGCTCTTTATATGACGAGAATGGTCTACGAGCAATATATTTAGAAGCAATATTATCACTAATATACTTTATAGCACTTAGGCCAAACCTAATTCCCTTACCCTCAATCTTAAAATCAATGTCTGATTCGTTAATATGTGGCAGACGAATAGGAATATTCATACGCTTTGCTTCAATAAGATATTCTGTACGAGCATCTTTGTCTTTTTCATTCTTTAGAATAGAATACATAAACTCAAGTGGGTAGTATGTTTTTAGCCATGCTGTCCAATATGAGAGCGTGGAATACGCCACAGCGTGAGACTTATTGAACGAATATCCAGCATGGGCTTCAAAATCAGACCATAGATCACGTGCGATATTAGGAGTGAGATATTTTGAAGCACCTTCAACAAACTTCTCTCTAAACTGGTCAAACTCTTTTGCATCTTTCTTCTTTCCAATAATTTTACGAACCTTGTCAGCCTCAGCCATTGTCATTCCGCCAAGATTTACACAGGCCTGCATAACTTGTTCCTGGTAAAGAATACAACCATATGTATCTGCAGTAAAATTTTTCATAATTTGATGGTGGTATGAGATATTCTGCTTGCCATGCTTACGAAGAATGTAGTCTTTTCCAATTGTATTCATAGCACCTGGACGAACCAAAGCATTTGATGCTGCAAGCTCATTAAAGTTTTTAACACCCATCTTAACTAGGAGATTAGTATATGGTGTAGCTTCACATTGAAATACGCCTTTGGTATATCCAGACGAAAGCATTTCATAGACTTTTGAATCTTCCATATTCAAATCTAAAAGATTAATCTCTTGTCCACTTCTTTCTTTAATAATTTCTAATGTATCTTTTAGAACTGAAAGAGTTTTTAGTCCTAGAGCATCAATCTTAATAAGACCAATACGCTCTGCTTCTTCCATGTCAACAGCAACAACTGGAATTCTTTCCCCAGAACCTGGAGACTGTCTTGTTTCCATTGGAGCAAACCTAAAGATTGGTTGCTTAGATGTTACAACACCAGCAGCGTGAATACCAGTACCCCTAATACGTCCACGAAGTTGTTCGCCATATTTTTCAATTTCTGGATACTTTTCTCTAAACCATGCAGCTTGCTTAGATGTGCAATAATCATCCCAAGTATCCACAACCTTCATAACTTTATTTACGTCTGTCAAAGGAATATGTAGAACACGAGCTATATCACGCACTACTCCTTTATCTTTGAATTCTAAGAATGTGGCAATAGAAGCAACATGGCGATACTGTCTAACAAGATAATCTTTTACTTCTTCACGTCTTGTATCTTGAATATCAGTATCAATATCTGGAAAGTCATTACGTTCTGGATTAATAAAGCGGAAGAACAGAAGGCCATGCTTAATTGGATCAATGTCTGTAATTCCAAGTGTATAACAAAGCAAAGAGCCAGCAGAAGAACCACGTCCTGGTCCAACCATAATACCCTCTTGTTTTGCCCAAGAAATCATATTACGAACAACCAAGAAGTATGGACCAAACTTTTTGGCATTGATAACTGTAAGCTCTTCTTCTAATCTATCTAAATATTCTTGTTTGTCTGCCAAACCACGCTTTGCCAAACCTTCTAAAGCTAAGTTTCGTAGCTCTTCCCCAGGATTTTTATATTGTACTGGCAGAAGATCAAGGTGGTCCTGGATATCATAGTCTGTTACCTTATCTGCTATTTCTTGAGTATGCAAATAAATATCCTCACGCTCAATGCCCTGTCTAGACATAGCGTTGTGCATTTCTTCATCAGATAACAAATGAATATCAAATTTGTTAAATGACATTTGTCTGTCAGCACCATAAAGATAGTCAAGTCTATCCATAAGATTCTTGTGCTTCAATGACTTTTCGTATGTAGCATCCTTTTCTATCTTATTAGAATAGGTATTAAGAATAAGCCTTAACTCTTGAATCTCTTTTTGCTCAACATGTGAGTGATGACAGTCTGGAGTTACAACGGCCTTGATGCCATACTTATCTGCCAAATTTAAAAGTTCTTGATTGATTTTAGCTGGATTGTGTGGCATTACTTCAATATAGTAATCATCACCAAATACCCTTTGGTGCCACTCAATAATTTTCTTTGCTTCTGCAAATTCATCAGCTTCAATTGCTTTGGCTAAAGCACCAGAGAGGCATCCAGAAGTAACAATGATTCCCTCTGAATGCTTCTCTAGTACTTCATAGTCAATGCGTGGCTTTTTGTAATAACCTTCAGTCCAAGCAATTTCATTAAGCTTGTTTAGGTTTTCTAAGCCAATTTTATTTTTTGCCAATAAGATAATGTGATTATAAACTAAATCTAAAGGACCAGTTCTTTCATCCTTATCTCTTTGGTCAAATCTATCTTCGGTTACATATCCTTCAACGCCAAGGATTGGCTTAATGCCTTTTTCTTTTGCCATACGATACATCTCACGGTGTCCAGATAAGGAACCATGGTCAGTAATTGCAATAGCTGACATTCCCAATTCTTGAGCACGATTAACGTATTCTTCTGGCGTAGCAATGCCATCAAATAGCGAATAATGCGTGTGAATGTGTAATCCGATATAGCTCATTATTACTTGTTTACCTTAACCCACTTATATCTTTTACCCTTTAGCTGACACTGCAAAGTGTCGTACTTTGGCTTTGGAAGCTTTGCCTTCAGCTTTTGGACAATATTGCCAACTTGGCTCTCTCTACAAAACTGTCCAGCCATAGCTGCATTAGCTGGTGCAGTAGATATAACTGGTGTAATTGTCATAAAAGATGCAACAAGAATTACAGATACGATCTTCTTCATCTTACCAATCCATGTTAGAAGTAGAAGTTGCAGATGGCGTATCAAAGCCAAGATAGAATGCCTCTTGCTCTGCATACGGAATCTTGTTAAGTGCCATCTCTAGTGGGAATGGCTTGACACTTGACCAGTCAAATGGCTGTGTGTCTGGTGCAGATGGAATTAGAGTGTAGCTAGTTTCAGTTCCCTGACCGTTTCGCTTTAGCTTCCACTGCAGGTTTGAAATGCTACCAGTCTCCAAAGCATATTCACGAATAGTGTTGAAAGCAGACTGCTTGCTAACACCCATAGACCAAATGGCTACATATGGGTCATCAATTCCATCATCTACCAACACGTTGCAATAAAAGCGGAGACGTGCTCTCCATCCAGCCTTTGGATCTTTACGGTGCATTTCTTCTGCCCAGTCACGACCCTCAGTATCCATTGTGTCTACAGCCTTACGTCTGTAATCTTTTGGATTGGTGTGTTCCTTAACGACAAGGGCTAGACCTCTGTCTTCTGAATAATTTGCGGAATCCTCATCAAGCTCTTCCACAAAACGGATTTTTACTGACTGTCCGTCTGCTAGCTTTAGCCAACGAACCTTTGGTGTTGAAGAGTCATACTTTGGCTTATCCAATACTGCATTAATGTTCTTCAGTCCCTTAATTACGCTCATAATATATTCTCCTTATAGTTTGCTATATAAATTAGCCGTATTAGTTTAACATCGTGGCTATGGATTTGTCAAATGATTTATCTAATATTTTTATAGCATCATCATCCATATCCCCAATATCTTTGTATTTATTATCTAGTTGTATTACGATAACACGATTTCCTAGTTTTTCAATAATCCTATTTTTCATGTTACCGCCTGCTTCATCATTATCTGCAATAATGTAAACATTATTGAAATATTTTTGAAGAAGTTCTATTTGTGTATTTGATACATTAGCACCCAGAGTAGCTACCGCTGGGAAGCCGCACTGGTCTAGCCTAATGGCATCAAAAGAAGATTCTACTACATAAACCTTTGGCGACGACTTTATTCTATGTAAGTTAAATAATAATTTGCTTTTTGGCAATCCTGGGGTATTTTTAAACTCTTTGCCCTCAATTGATCTGCCAACAAAGCCTACCTCAATGCCATCTGGAGAGTGCACTGGAATAGTTACCATATCCTGCTTTTCAGAAAACCCTAACGAAAACTTTTTTACAGAATCTTCTGTGATTAGTCTGCCAGCATAATATCTCATTGCACGTGGCGAATCTAGAGCTTGCTGATTAAGTCTTTTAATTAAAACCTGGTCAAACTGTACATAGTCTGGTGCTTTAAACAATTTAGAAGAAACCAAGGTTTGAAGATTAGACTCTGTCTCTTTGCCTTTAATAAAACGAATTGATTCAAAATAAGTTCTGCCAGTCATATGCATGACAAAATCAACAAGATCAGCTACTTTGTGACATGAGAAACAAAAGAACATGCCACTTTGCTTGTCTATTTCTCCTGCAGGCGTTCTGTGGTTTCCGTGATATGGACAAAAAATAATGTAGTCAGAGTCTACCTCAGACTCAATTGTTACACCTGCTCCTGTGAGAACTCGTTTAATTTGTTCTTTGGTATATATAACACTCTTGTTCCGTCTGTCCCTAATATCCATCTTGCCTTTTTCTTTCCTATAAAGATTCCATATACTGATAATCTAAATTGAAATATTCCTTTTTCTAATACATATTCTATAGTAAAATCTGGCTCTATGTCAATTCTTGGCACATAGCCATTTAGCTGCATTCCTAAAGTTAATATTCTTATATATTCAGTTTTTAGTTTTCCAATTGCTGCTTCGTCGTATATTGTACCGCTCATCTCAAAGCGTTTGATTGGTTTGTGGGGCCAATTATTCATATTACAATTATATGACTAATTATCCTCATAATCTTTATATCTATAATATCCTTTATCAAAGTCAACCTGTACTAGAAATTCTCCCATAAAGCCATTACGATTCTTTCTAAAAACACACTCAATAATGTCCGAATTGGCACCACGGCCTAATGCAAGTACCCAGTCAGCATCATAGGCAATCTGTCTTGACCAAGCAGTTTGTCCAAGGGTAGGGACTGTATCCAGCTTTGTAACATCATCTGGAGTAGCAGATGAAATTGCAATAATTGGAACTTCTTCTGCAATTGCCATTAGCTTAAGTTCACGAGAAAGATTCTTCATTCTGACAGTTTCATTATCAGATTTTTGATTTGGAGTCATTAGCTGCAAGTAATCAACCACTACGAAATCTGGATTATATTGATTAATTTTTCCACGTAGAACAGATGGCGTAATGTCTCCACCAGAATCATTAGAAATAATATGAAATTCTGGTCTGCCCGTCAAATTCTTGCCATGCCAAGTCTTCAGCATTTCTATCTCTACTTGGCCACTGGACAGTTTTCTATGAGACCATAGGCCCTCTCCCATAATTGCATATACACGATTACGAACCTCAACCTCACTCATTTCAAGGCTTACAATCATCGGAGATTTGCCCTGTTTCCAGGCCTGTACGGCGAAATAAAGGCTTAACCATGACTTACCTATACCTGGATAGGCCAACATTACTCCAAGCTGTCCTGGCATAATTCCAGCAGGCAAGTAGTTGTCAAACCCTGGAAGACCAGTCTTAATTCCAGTAGCACCTAGCTCCTGCTGCTTACGTAGATTTTCATAATACGCCACTGCATCGTCAATATCTGTAGCATCGATGTCACGAATAGCTGCTGTATTCTTGCGTAGCTCTGATGTCTTGGTAATTAGTTTTTCTAGTGCCTCAGCACCCTTACCGCCCTGGACATCAGCAGCACTATTCATAAGAATTTCACGTAGGCTGTCATTTAGATATTCGTGCTGCAGCTCTTCAAGGTGGTGCTTAGTAGACCCTACTCCTTCTACTGGAGTAAAGTCACGGAACTTTTCTACAACAAGATCTACTGGAGGAACTGTAGTGTTTTGCTCATAGTACTTACGGACAAACTGCCAGATGTCTGCATGGGTCCTTAGCATACCCTCTGCATTAGCCTGTAGCAATACGTGTAGCTGTTTATCTTTTAGTACTGCTGTAATCAGCTTTGCCTCTGTGTTATTCACTGAGCCACTTCCTCGCTAGTCTTCTACGCTCTATACGTTCTTTATCGTCTTGTTCTTTGTTCTGCTTTGCCAAGATAATCTCATGAGCAAAGTTAGAAAAGTATTTCCAGTCTGGCTTTTCTGATGCCTCAAAATAGTATTCCAAAAGCTCATAGCATTTGTCAAGCCCATAGGACTCTACTAAGGCATCAGCTGCCCACTGCTCTGCCCACAGATTGTATGTTGGAGCAACGTTGTACTTAAACTTGTAGTGCTTGTTAAATCTGCTGAGCAAAGCCATTCGGTCTTTGCGATCTGCCATTATGCACCTTCGATTTCAGCAGACGCTTCCTTGACCTTTTCTGCTAGCTTGGCCTCTACAAAAGAGTAGACCCTCTCAAAGGCATCGTTGACATTCTCTCCGTCACGCCTTGAGTCTGTGATGCCTAGATCAATTCTAAGCGATTGAAAGTTACCTAGGTTTAGTGTGTATCCTAGCGTAACGGTTACCTTGGTGCCATCATTAATGACAGCGTTGTTTACTACTTCACTCATTACATACCCCTCTCAGGTATTTTTATTTTCTGCGATTATTCATAATACCAGATATTGTGGTTCTCGCAACACCAAATATATCTGCAACCTCTTGATGAGTCTTTCCTAATGATATCACAAGATGCCTTATAGTGTCAACATCTGCATTAGAAAGTTTTGATTCTGGATGGTCTTCTCCAGATTTTAGCCTTTTATTTTTAACAGCATCTTTTCCGTTTTCTGAATAAGTTCCTATTTTTAAATTAGAGTAAACATTGTTAGTTTTATCATCATCTATATGACATACCACATATCCTTTTTGGATCTCTCCTGCATCAGCAATAAACTGTTCTGCAACTAGTCTGTGGATTGCAAAATTTTTCTTTTTGCCTTCTACTACCAATGTCACTGACGGATATCCATTAGACACCCACGGTTTTAGTATTTTGGGAGCTTCTAGTCTACCTCTTTTATTTCCCTTTGGCCTCCATGTTCTAACATTTCCTAAATTAGAAACTTCGTAATCTGGCATCCAGGCCTCAGTCTTTGACCAAACAATTGTTTTCCAAATTTCAATCATAATTAATTATACCATAAAGGGATAAATTATATACTTTCGCTCCAAACAGGTATAAATCTTCCATCTTCTGTTCTGGTGTAAGTCAGAATTCCGTCCCCCATCCTTCTAGTAAGCTCTTGTTTATTAGGTGTCATGTTATTTGTCACAAGACCATCTTTTCTTGGTTGACCAATATGAATGGATGCCAGTATATCACGAATTTCCTTTACCTGCGACTCTGAATAATAGCTTCTTACCTGCCACCCTGTGGCTCCACCCTTTTGAGAGCCTGTTGGTCCAGGAATGACTCCTCGTTTTATTAATGATGGCATATACTTTTTATGTCTATTTACTAGCTTTGCAGTTTCTCCAACAGTATAGGCTTTTTCTCTATTTCTTTTAAAATCAGAAATCAGGCAGGTTTCTAGCCTATCCTTAATAATATTATAAAGAGTAACTAATCCAGTTGATCTACTGTAGTGATGTGGCCTAACCAAATCGCCATTCAAAAACCAAACTTTTTGGTTACCCTTAATTATTGGCTCGTTGTTATACTTGCCACTTACCAGCTTGTGTTTAGATGTTTCTTCCATTGCATTAGTTTGGTATACCTACAATAATAAGATTAACATTTGTTGAAACGTTGCCGCTGGCATTAAAACGAACAAGTCCAGTGACGCTAGATCTAGTTACGTCTGTAATAATTACAGACACGTCTTCTCCAGCTGTGGTTTTGCCTACGTTAATGATTGAGGCTGTAACGATAGGGGCATACTTAAAGTCCCCCTGAAAAGCATATGTAAATGGCTTTGTTGTAGATGCAGTAACAGTACTATTGTTTGTCACTGTTATAGAGCCAGCAATAACTCTAGCTTCAGATGTTTTAATATTTTGCTTACCAGCAGAAACTGTGTCTACAGTAGTATAGTTATATGTTGCCGTTGAAATTTGGTCAGACAATTGGTTAACGGCACTTGACAGCTGATATATGTAGGCAACGTCTATTGGTTGTCCTCTTTCAGGTAATGGTACTTTTGCCATTAATCTCTCCTATAATGCATTTTTAATGCCTCTAAATATTGTTAATTTATTGTTATTGTAATCTCTTAATTTTACCACAGTTGGGACCTGGATTGCAACCTCTATACTCCTATAGCCTGAACCAGTTGGCGGTATTACTGACCAAACATTGCTAGATACTGTAGTTTCAAACTGCCATGGCAACCATCCAGGATGGGCTGGGTTTGTTGTGTTTGTTGTATTCCATCTTAGCCAAACGTCAAATCTATTAATTTGTTTAATTACTCTTTCAAAAGTGCTTGGGTTTTCTGCTTCTTGTGGAAAAGACCAAATAACATTAACGTGATCCCCAACCTTTTCAATAGAAAATCTATTTGTTGAAGTATATGGAAAAGGACTAGTAAGTTCTGGCTTCATTATCTTGTTTATTGGTGACCAATGAGAAGATCTGTTTTTGTCATCAGAAACAATCCTATATCTTATATTATAAAAAATCTCATCAATCTCATCCCGCATAGTTATACTATTGTATTCAGTACTAAACTGAACATCTGGCAATTCAGTAAAACGAACACGGACCTGCTTAATTCCAGAATCTGCCACTATGTCACATCCAAAATAAACCTAAATTCAATATAATTATTAGTATTAGGAAGCTTTAAAACTCCTTCAGAATCTGGGTTTTGAATAATTGAATATCCAGTCATTCCATAAAGAGGATTTACAGAACTAATATTGTCTAATCTAATTGCATCCAAAGCAATATAGTAGTCGCTTGATGGCTGCCCTGCAACAATTGCAGTTGCGTAAATTTTAGCTATATTTACTGCACCCCACGAAAAACCTGAGCTTTTAAACAAATCCTGCAATTGTTTTTCAATAACAACATATCTATTTGTAGCTAAATTATATTGTCCAACACCAGTTCCATTAACTATGTCAACTTCAAGTCTGGCAAACTCTGCAGTTGCTGGAACGTCTCCAGACGCAAACTCAGCAATGATTCTTACTCCATCTGGATTTGTTGCCACTGTGCCATCTCTGTTGACAACCGAAAACGCCAACTTAATTAAATCAGATGGCGAATTTCTATTTAGGTCAAGGACTGTGCCCAAAAGATGGATGTGATTTGATCCAGGGTTAATAACTAAATTATTAGATGGTAAGCTTCCTCCAGAAACATAAATACCAGTAGCACCATTATTTACCGTAAAAGTCGTTGGGGTTGGAGTAGAGGCTACGGTTACGCTAGTTAAATTATATGCTGATGGATTTACACCAGTAATTGTTACTGTATTTCCTGCAACCAAATAATGAGGAGTTGCCGTTGTGTATGTAACAACTGTGCCAGTTCCAGAAACATTTGTTATCGTAAGAGTTTTTGATAAATTTGAAACATTGCCAGTCATCATAATGATATTATTTAAAAATCTAGCAGGCTCGTATCTTGTCAATCTTGAAGTGTTTGAAAATATTCTGTTGTCTGCGTTTGTTTGAAATACTGGTGGTTTCCCAGTAATAATATTGTCATTGCCTGGATCTAACGGATTGTAAAAAACAGGAATAGCAGTAGCAGCAACCTGATCATGGTATTCCCAATTTTCATCTGCAGAAAATGTAAAAAGAACTTTGCTATCGTACTGTCCAGCTGCACTGTTTGATCCAGCAGAGTAGATTCCTACCTCTGTAATTTCATAGCGTTCTTCTGTTGGCAATTGAGCTGTTAAGACAACTTTGTTTATGCCACCATCATTTACGTATCCACGAGAAGTAATTGGAACCCTGAACATTTCAAAGTCTAGAGTTTCTTTTCTTGGGTCTGCCTGAATAGAAAGTGTTGCACCAGATAATGCAACAGTTGGAACTGGAGAAATTGTAAACGTGGTTGAACTGTTTACTGCAGTAACCACAGTATCTTCTAGTGCACTTAGCGTACCAGTGCCTGCAGTTTTTACAACTTTAGCACCAACCCACAATCCACTTGTACTAGAAACAGTTACCAATCCTGCAGCTGAAGATGCACCAGAAATAGAATTAATATTATTACGTGGTTTTGCACCACAGCCCAGAGCAATATACGAAGCATATGCTGGTGCTGTGTTAATTAAATATTTTGCAATAATATTTTTACCAGTGTTAGTTATCATTAAATACCTGCCTCATATATTATACCAGTATTGGCAATTTGAATTTCTACCTGCTCATCATTTAGCATATTTACAAGCTCAATAATGATATCCCCCGTACTGGTATCACGATAGACATTTGCTCCGTCTGGACCATTGCCAATATTAGGTATTTTGGAACTTAGTTTTATAGGGAAATTGCCAAAAATAGTCTCTGAAGTCTGCTGTAGTTTTAGCAAATTATTAGGATTAAACTCTTGCTGAATAATTCCAAGATTTTTAATTGGTTGATATTTTACATCTTCTCCATTTACTGTATCTGATCTAGAAATTGCCAACAGCTCTTGACCACCTATGTTTTCAAATAGTAAGTCTGCTATCAGTTCAGAAGATACCGCCTCTTCATCAAATATGACAATGTCTGGAGTTGCAGTTTTTATTGGTGGAATAACTACAACTGGTTGTGGTGGAGTTGGCACAAATGGTCTTGGTGAAACTGGTGGTGGAGTTGGGTTAGTTATTACTGGTGCTGGAGCGGGAGTAGGTGCTGGAGCGGGGGCTGGAGCAGGTGCAGGAGCTGCAACAGCTACAGGAACAGGAGCTGGGGCAGGTGCAGGAACAGGAGCTGGGGCAGGTGCAGGAACAGGAGCTGGGGCAGGTGCAGGAGCAGGAGCAGGAGCGGGAGCTGGTGGAGTAATAACTGGTCCAGCATTTGTTACTATTACAGAAGTCCCTTCTTCTTTTTTAGGTGGGATCCATCCTCCACGCTCATCGTCCCAAGTCCATCCTTCACGAAATGCCATATTACACCTCACTCAAATATACTGTCATGGATGGTCCAGAAACAGATTTGCTATATGTAATATTATAAACAACAAACCTAGTATCTTCAGAAGCTATCACATCTACGCCATCATTATTTTTGTAATTAACATTAACCATATCTCCTAATTGGATAGTTGGATTTGGGAATATGTTTATGCCAACTGCTTTTCGTGGCCTCAAATTCTTTTCAATTAGCCAACCTATAAGGTCTTCTGCAGTGTCTTGATCTTGTATATATATACTATTAAGAGAAAATTCATTTTTGCCATAAAGAATTCTGCTTGTTCTTACTTGCTCATATTGCTCAATAAATCTAAATGGAGAATAAATAATGGAATCACCCTGTATTTCTGGGTCTGATAAATTGCCTCTACGCTTTAAATAATCATCTACAGTTATAGTATTAGTTGTATCTTGAGTAAATGCAATACCCAGAATTCTTAAGTAGTTTCCAGTTGTTTCATCAAGATTTAACAATGTATCAGTATTATTAAATATCAAAAATTCTGCACCATAGGAGTCTGCAGAAAATCCAGAAACAGTATATCCTTTGAGTCTAGTAAATGTTGGTGCAATTTGTGCATATAAAGCTGGATATGCTCTATCATACTTAATATTAAAATACGCAGCCTCTCTCATTATTGTGCCAAATTCTTCATAATACATTGCATAATCTGGAACTGAGTTAGGCCTGATACCTGAAAGATATGTTTTTTGTACAGTGCCAGATAAAGCATATTTGTTTAAAGCTTCTGTAGCATTAATTTGATTATTTTCATCTCCAAAAACCGAAGCTATAGGCACATTAACATCAAACGCTCCATTGCTATCGTGACTGGGAAACAGATCGGAAGAGCACAC
>OGVU01000039.1_pt1 | contig 15573 bp, 12 predicted proteins | sample 1575861 | NCBI WGS metagenome assembly OGVU01 (sample SAMN07581532, study PRJEB24739) | freshwater metagenome | place: Singapore | collected 2015-01 | reverse complement strand
GTTTCCCAGTCACGATATGTACAGCTTGCGAAGCGTCTTGTGCTTCGTCGATAGCAGAGTCCATTTGACCGATTTCGCTTTCAGCCTGCTCGATTTGCAGGGCGCGGGCGTCCGCAGCCAGCTCGTCGCCGCCTTGGACTTGTCCTTCTTGAGATTGGTCAGCCAGCATTGCAATGTTAAGACGTGCCATTTTTAAATTTCCTTAAATCAAACTAACAAAAGGGGTTGAGGACTATATAATAGCCTCAGGTGCTTTGTGTTATAAACCGTTTAGATTTTAACACATTATTTAAACCAAAAGCTTAACTAAGTTGGTCTATCGAAGCGGCAACGTAGTCAAGTGCAGCCTTGGTTAGATTGACATCGTAACCGCGTTGAGTGGCCAGTTTGTCCATCATAGCATTCGCATGGGTGCGAACGTAGCCACTAGCCACCATTAGTTGGTCAGCGGGTGCCAGTTTATTGTCGTCGAGAAGTTTAGTCTCACTGGCGATTCTCTTTACCTCCGAATCGATAAGTTGGATCTGTTCGCGCAGGGCCTTAAACGAACCCATTAGCTCAATTGCGTTAGCCAAAATAGATTCAGATTGCTCTGGGGTCAGCACAATGGCGCTTTTAACCGTAAGACCTTCCGTACTCGTCGGCTTTTCTATTTTGTTGCTAATCTTGTTGTAGTTTTTGGACAGCTCCTCCCAAGTGGAGTTTTTGGCAATCAGCGTTTCGCTGATGACAAAATCGCCTAGTAGCTCGCCCTTGATTTGGACCTCGTGCAACCCTCCCTTAGAATCTTCGCTAGAGGGTCCTTGATCACTAACAATCAAGCCCAATAGTTTTTCCGTGGCACCTTCATTCCTGGACTCTTCAAGGATTTCCTGGTATTTGTTCTTAGCAATCCAGTTCTTTACGAAATCCGAATCGGCACTGCGGTGACTAATCGAAGACTTGACGTGTTGAGAATATTCTTTTACGAAATCCTCACCCTCTACCACCTTATTGTCTTTGCGCGTAAATTCCAAAACAGAAGGATAGGTAATAACGTTATCTTCTGCGACTTGCTTATCTTTTACTTTCTCAAGATCCGCTTGTAGTTTAGTCGCACGTTTAACAAGGCGCTCCGCTCCAATCATGAGTTCATCAAAATAAGATTTGATTTTGCCCCACACGCCAGTGATGGCGTCGGATAGCATTTTAAGCAGTTTGCGAACATACTCCATAGTGGCTTCCATGGCCACTTTAGTGGACTGAAGACGACTGTCACGAGCTTCAAAAGACTCTACTGCCAGGTACTTAGTTTTATAAGCGACGCCAGTGCGCTTCTCGAAACGCTTAACGGCGCGCTGGAGTGCTTCCATGGCGACGGGTTCGGTACCACCCCGTGCGAGGGACTGTTTGAGGGCAGAGTGTTCTTCAAGCGCCTCTAGAGCAACATCATCGGTATTTTGAATCGCTTGCTGAATTTCACATGCGCCATTGTAGTGTTGCGAGGCTCGCGCCAACGCATCCTCAACAAAATGACCATGGCTTTCTTGAGACACAATTATGACTTCATCGGGAGCTTGTCCCGATAACATTGCAATGTTAAACTTACGCATACTTACTTCCTGCTTGGTTATAGGGTTCTGATGGATTCGGCACACCACTGCATAATAGCAGTGGAAACCTGCATGTCGTATTGTCGCGCGCCAATCCCGACCTTACGAATGGCGTCTATAAAGATTCTAATCGTAAAAGCCGATCCTGCACTGATTACCTTTCGCTGAACAAAATCTAGATCAGGCTTGTTCGAAATAGCATTCTCTGCAATTTTACTAGCCATCTTCTGCAAAGAATCCAGTTCATTGAAGTAAAGATCGATTTGTTCGTAGTACTTCATGTGCTGAATTAATTTGTCACACATGATCACTACTTGAGAAGTATCCAGAGGTATATGCGTACCTTCATCCCCTAGGTCTTTTAGCTTCTCAATGCTCTCGATCGTAAAGGCTAGATTACTTTCATCGAATTTGTAATAATAATCGCCAATAAAAGGTACGGTAGTGTGAACACCGTTTCGATGGTAATCGAAGTTAGACACTATTCGCTGCACCATCAAGTCACCGAATGAATCGGTTTCTCGCTTGATGTCATTCATGCGACTATCGACCCCCAAGCCCGTAAAATAGTCAGCGAGCTTTTCCAGATTTGCGCGGTAGTCTGCTAGCGCCCGCTTACCTGCGACGGCTGCAATAAAGTCGTAATTGTGCGCCGTCCATCTGTCATAATTGGCGACGAGTTGCCCTGGTTCAATTGCTCGATTATTGTACCTGACATAGCGAGCCATCCGATAGCCACCTACGCGCTCGCCGGTGCGATGCACTTTACCTTTCAGAGCAATGGCTTGCGCCTTTATGGTTTCACAATTCTTTTTAATTTTGATAGAGGTATTAAAGTATTTTTTTATCATGTCTTTTACAATGTCCATCGTCTTGGAAAGTGCAGCCATGACGGCTTTCCAGATACGGACAATTGCCGACTTGATGTCGTCTAGAGCCGCTTCAAGGGCGGCTCTATTATACCGTTTGTTGTTGTATGCAGCGACTGAGAAATTCGAACTCTGCTCCATTCCTACCTGTTTCAGTAGGCGATTGACGTTCCTTTGTAGACTTTCAAGCGAGGCTTGACTGACACCTTCTTGCTGGGTCTGTATTTGCCGAGTAGCTGCCTCTTCGTCCATCATGTCCTGGGACACGTCGATTGCCTCGCCAATGACTTGATCGATGTGTTCGAGATCTGTCATTGCGATAGCGAGACTATCCAACTCGTTATCCGTATCTTCAAAAACCGTATCGCTAGTAACGACTACTTGGTTTTCTGGGCTATCGGGCCCTTGGGCCGATAGCATGGCTATGTTTAATTTTTTCACGATACCTTCGCTTTCTTTTTTGTTAAAGATCATACTCTAGTGTTTGGCTTTCATACCAAACACTAGAGCAGAGACCGATTTAACGGTATTGATTTGCTGATTTTTCTGAATAACTAAGGACCGCATTCAGTACGTGGAAGCTATATGAATGGACCTTGGTGTAAGATCTACCCATCAGTGTCACTAATGCCACACTAAAGCGCTTAAGGTCTTTTATTGCTTCTGCACTGTAGGCAGCTTCTTTAGTTTGTTTAACCAATGTGCTCGCTGCCTCTTGGATAGACTTGTCTTTCCATACCTCATGATAGACAGACCTATTCCATTTTTCTAAATTACCTATTGCGCTATTGAGTCCGGCTAGCGTTTCCTTGAGTTGTTCCTTACTCATGGTTGGGAATACCGTGTCTGGAGTAATCCGAACTTTCTTTATATCGGATACCTTGGTTTTATCCGAAGTAAGTCCGGAAGCTATTCCGTACATGGCCAAAGGCAGTGGACTTGCAGCCATTAATGACACCCAACTGAGCAAACTCAAAGAAGCGGCATTGTAGAGGTACTTTTCAGCAACTCTAAACGAATTAGGCTCAAAATAATCCATAAAGTATTTGACGTCCATCATGGCGTCAATCGCATCGCGACCGTATTGTTTTTGGACGCGAACTTCGGTGTAAAAGCACCTACCTCCAGGCAGTTCTCTACTTCTATAAAAAGCGCAGTTTTTTGCAGGTACTTTGTTGCCTACGCTGCGATTAAAAATGGTAGAACCCGATAATAAGAAATCTTCCCTCTGGAATTCAAGAGAGTCGATTACTTTAGAATTCGCGATATCTTCTTTGTTGCGATTAAACCATCCTTTATACTTGCCGACAGAATCGCTAACCATATCAGCGTGTTCGTTAAGTAACCAATTAACGTCGTCCAACACTGGGCGAACACCGGCACTAAAGCCACCGTCTGTATAAAGTAAATAAGTATAATTACTTTCGGGCTTTACGTAGTTATATGCGACATCGTCTTTATGGTCGATAATTTCTAGGTGAGCTTCAAGCGCCGCGACGCGCTTCTTTAAATTCAATAGATTCTTATCGAGCCCGTGCACAATGTCACCAATAGCCACCATGGCGTTGTTGATACCTTGACCTAGTCGGTTGATTAACTCAGCCGTACTTTGTGCTAGGTTCTCCATAGCCATCTCGATTTCCTCAGGAGGCAGTTTATCGCTCTCCTCTTGGAAACCTTCTAGTGCAAACGCGACCTTAGGCGCATTTAGGCTACTGAGCTTACCATACCCTTCAGTCGCTACGTTAAAGAGGATAGCGGACGTTCTATTGACTTCCTTACCCTTAATAAAGTCAGCCATTGCTTCCAGAGAAACGATAGCATCATTGTCGTCTTTAATAGATTCAAGCAAACCATCGGCTCTGTCGATGCTCTGCTGGAGCTGTACAGCGTCATAGTTTACACCGGTCTCTATATTGGACTGGTGCATCTGTAGCTCTAATTCCGGATTGATAAAAGCATCGTCAGTCATTATGGCTTACCTCTTACCAAACAAGACGTTTAGAGATGCCGTCAAATCTTCGATGCCGTTTTCCCTAGAGACCCATGCATGGATAAAGTCCACGATAGTCATCGTACGAGGATTACGATTACGGTTCATCAGAATAGAAGGGCGACCATTGCCTAGGTAATGGTACATGGTGGCACTGTAGCCCTTAGCTTCCGCATCGGGACGAGCAGCACTCAGTACCGTTAGCCATGTGTTAAACATGAATGCCCTGGGAGTGCCATCCAGTACGTACTTGAGTGTCTCATCAATCCAGCGATAGTGCGTATCGCCAGACTGAGGATTGCTCACCTGCGCATCGACCCAGTCCTTAAAGAGCTTAGTGCCAAAAGCTTTCATAGCGAGCACTAGGATTTTCTCCTTGTACTCAAAGCTCTTAAACTCTTTACCATTGACGAGGGATTCTTCCCACATCAGCACGACTTCGTGACTAGCGGTATAAGGCGTGGTTTTGTTGACTCGAGTTTTGTTGAGTAGATTCTTCACATTGACGATCATGTCAATGGGTTCGGTCTGAATCACACTAGCTGAACCCAGGAAACCACTGGGGTAAATCTTCAGGAGTTGGTTACTGGAGTCCATAGTCTTTGTTCAGCTTTTCGAGTTCGTGGTTTAAACTGGTGATGCGGTCTTGATAGTAGTTAATCTCTTTATCAAGAGAAGCATCTTGGGTTTTATCACGGAGCTTTTGCAGATGCAGCAGACGCAGTTGCAGCAGCTCTACCGTTTCTTTCTTAGCCTTGTACTTCTTCTCCTGACGCTCAGCAATCATCATGCCAAAGACGTAGAAGGGGTTTTTGCGAACACTGAAGTTACGGATCTGAAACGGATCGAGCTTCTTGCTGCCCAACGTCGCAACAAAAGTACTCTCAGTCATTTCGCTCACAACTGCATCAGGCAGCTCATTGAGTGCTTTTTCCAAAGAACCCATATCGACCTTGAGGACATTGATAGCTACGCAGAAGTCAGGGAATTGGCTGATGAGCTGATCGACTTCGGCTTTAGCTAGACTCTCAATACCTTCGCCGCCTTTAGTAGCCTGCGCTTCTACAGTGTAGATATAGTTGAGCAGATCAAGGCTGTACTTGTTAGCGAAGTCTGCTACAGTCACGATGCGCAGAATGGTAGTCTTCTGGAAGGTCAGGCCCATACTGGCTTCGTTGTCGCTATAGATAGCTTTGCCCTTTTGTACGACCAGATCAAGCACCTTAAGGGTGTTGTCCATAGCGGCAGAGATGCTCGTAATCATGCTCTGCTTACCTGGCAGACCTACATCAGAGCGATAAGCTTTCTCAAGTGCTTTGGCTTCCTTACTGACGAAAGGCGTACTGCCCCAGACTTGGTCAGCACTGCGATAAGCTTGAACAGAGTGTTCTTGTACGCTCTTGCGAATAGCTACGACACTGTCGAGCAGTTCATCGCGCTTGAACGTAGGGAACAGGGACTTTAAAAAGTTGTAAAAGTTCACAATCTACCTCTTTTCTTTTGCTATTAAATAGTGGGAGCTTTACCTTCGATGAAGGCTTTCAAAATAGCATTGATATCCCCGCCGTCTTTCTTGCTAGAAGCTTTAAGATCCTTCACGGATACTTTGCTAAAAGCATTGATACCACGGTGGTAGAAAGTGACCTGTTCCCAGCTCTTGTCGATCACGACCAGGATCATCAGGTTGGTGGTCTGGAAGATCGGATGACGAGTCTTAAAGTTATCAAGACTGCCATCGAGCTTACGCTCAATCTGTTCAGCCGTTTCACTGGAGATGATCGCCAGGTTAGAAGCAGTAGCCAGACTCGGGGTTTGGTTCAGTAGACCAGCTTTCAGGTTTTTGTTCTGGCGATTAACAATTTCAGAATAGACGCCAGTGGGGTCTTTGATCAGAGTGTTGCGGTGCTTGTCAATCAAGTCTTTACACAGGACCAGATCACGCACAAATTGGATACGGCCAGAGCGCCATGCATGGAAGCGCTCCACCATGTCGTAGTCCAGACGATTTTGCAGCGACATCAGGTTAACAATTACGCTGGTCGGGATGCTGTTGACCAAGAGCTTGATAGCAACCGGCACGCTTGCGGTATTCGAGCCTTCTTTAATGGTGACGTTATACATCTTACCAGTAACAAGGCTCGAGTCGCCAAAGGCATTTTTGCTGAGTTCGTTAAACTGATTACCGCCGTTGTTATCGCCGGCTTCCATCGCATGATCGATGTTGTAGCTGGGGAGTTTGTGCTTGTATGCTTCCATGCCTACGTTAGGGGCGACGATGTTTCCGTAGGATTCAAAACCGCCACTGCGGTTAGGATTGAGCCGACCCAGGGTTTTCGACACGCTCACCGAACCCAGATTGGTTAGCAGTTGAAGCGCTTGAAGATAGTAGCCAGAGAAAATGTTCTGAAGGACGTTTAGGGTATCGGGCAGGTACTCCAGGTTGACCACGTCGGCATCGACGATGCATAGAGGCTCTACGCGAGCCACGGACGTAGCACCGACCAGAGAGGATTCTGCGGTCATCCCGTCCACAATGGATTTGAACTGAACGATAGCGCTGACCGTGTCTTTTACGGCACCGATGACTTGATTTGAAGTTGAAACCATTTTGTTTTTCCTAGAAAAGATTGAAAGAAGGCGGTATGGCTCAAAGAATAAACACGACTATCGAGGACGTACTACGCTACACTAATGTTGGTGCTTTAGACACTGCAATGGGGTCTGCGTTTTACGGCATAAATCACAGGCAAACCCCTACTCCTATTCCTCTTAATAAAGACCACTACGGCCTGGTGTTTTTCACCCGTCCACAGTTGAATTTATCGACAGAGAACATAAGAGCAGAAAGGTTTATGGGTCCCTTACTCTCCCAGCAAGAGGCTAGTATCCAGCGCATAATACGCATGTACCTCGATCCTAGATTAGGTGCAAGTGACTCAGCGCTACGATCTCCTTTTGTGGATAATAAAAATGCTTTTATGCCCTTGCTCACTAACCACTGTATTTCTTGCACCGGTTGGCCAGACGTACTGCTAGACACCTATACTAGCCAGCCAGGTGCGTACAGGGAAGTGTACACACAAACGGACGGTGTGTTTAAGAACTACACGACATACGATATCTCCGCCACTTTCCGCAGTATGCCTGGAGATCCTATTTTGCAATTGATGCTTTTCTGGGAATTTTATCAGGCTGGCGTTTTTGAAGGAAAGCTAATTCCCTATCCTGACTTCATAGTTCAAAACGAAATAGACTACAATACGCGAATCTATAGACTTGTATTGGATCAATCAAAGCAATATGTACAGAAGATCGCGTGCACTGGTGCATCGTACCCAATCAACGCACCTATCGGCAACTCGATTAACTTTGAATCGGATACGCCGTTTAACTTGGCAAATAAAGAATTCACGATACAGTTTAAATCTGTAGGTGCCAGATACATGGACGACATAATCGTCCACGATTTTAACAAAGTCGTAGGCATCTTTAACCCCGACATGCGCAGCTCAGACATGTCTAAAAACAACGCAATGGTTAAAGTCCATATGTCAGAACTATATATCTTCAACAACATGGGCTACCCGCGCATTGACCCTAACACCAAAGAGCTTCAGTGGTACGTAGCAAGAGCCGACTATAATCGCATGATGAATGCATACAACAGGCACTTCGATGCGCTCGCAGAAGCTACTCTGGATAACTAAACACACCAAAGAGATTTACCATGGCAGACGTAAAGATATCAGATTTTTTATCTACCCTTGAGACTTACAAGTTTAACCCCGCCGCTATGCAGCGCACGAGTCTAGAAGTGTTGCGTAAAGTCTACGACGGACAAATCAACATTGTAGATGCTACTAACCCTTTCGTATTTGCTCTGGAAAACACAGCGACTAACGTAGCTGCTTTCATGATGCAAAACGAGTCGAGTACGCGCAGGCTTTATGAGGCAGCAGCTACTACGAAAGACGATCTTTATCTACACATGAGCGATAAAGACCATATTGGTCAGCACGCTACACCCAGTAAAGCCGTATTCAAAATTCTACTAAATAAGGCTGAGCTTTTGAGTAGGATGATAATGGATCCGGATACTCGGATTAAGAAGATTCGTATCCCCAGAAATACCGTCTTCTATGCCTCTGACATTCCGTTTAGTCTACAGTACCCTGTAGACATTCGTCAGCCCGTCCATGGCGGACTGCAAGCGTCATATGTGGCTGATGTAATTTCTCCTCTGAAAACTCTGACGACAAACGCAATCGATGTCGTTGAGCTCAAGAATTCAGACGGCACTGTTTTCGTGCAAATTGAGGTGGAAGTTGATCAGTTTTTCGTTGAACAACGAACTAACGACGTGAGTGCTGCTAGCGGTTTCACTACTGACATTCCACTTACGGATTCTTTTTACCATCTGCGCTGCTATGTGCAGAATGCCGACAACACGTATAAGGAAATTAACGTAGTTCATAATTCTCAGATCTACGACCCCTTTAAAGTGACTGCAGTGGTAAAGGTGCTTGAGAATAGTGTTCAGGTCACTATACCGAGCGTCTACACTACCACTAACCAAATTACCGGTAAACTAAGGCTAGACCTTTACCAGACCAAAGGAGTTCTCAATACTTCACTTGGTACCTATAAAGCCGAAGACTTCCGGGCTGATTGGATTAACCTGGACGAAAACGATGATGACGAATACACTACGCCAATTTCTAACTTTCGCTCAATAGTGGTTTACTCGACTACCGACGTCAGTGGCGGCAGTAACGAAGCAACTTTCTTCGAACTCAAAGACCGAATTATTAGAAATACCACCGGCGCGCTGAACGTACCGATTACTAACGTGCAGCTTGAAGATGAGTTGGTGCAAAACGGATACGAGATCGTCAAAAATATAGACACGATCACTAACCGTATTTATTTGGCATCTAAGCCTTTGCCTAAGCCACTGGACACCAGTATACTGACCGCTGCCTCGGCTGCGGTCTCTCGTGTACAGCTGGCGCTTAAAGAAGCCAAAGATATTTACGGTGCTAAGGATAACGGTAAACGAATTACGCTCACCTCAAAAGCGCTTTATCAAAATAAAAACGGAATTACTCGACCGCTGACCACGATCGAATTTAATGCGCTCAATAACTTACCGGTCCTTCAAAAATGCATTGACGTTACTGCAGGTAACTATTATTACAGTCCATTCACTTATGTGCTGGACGCTACGCTTTCTACATTCGAGGCTAGGTCTTACTTCATCGATAACCCGTTCATAAATACGAAAAGCTTTGTTGCTGAAAATGCCACTACAGGGTTTCAAGTTTCTATTGATTCTTCTTACAGCGTCAGTAAAAACGACAACGGGTACATAATTGACATCATTACTAAATCCACCGATAACTTCAAAGCCCTTGACGATGCTAACGTGCATGTTCGGCTGGCTTTTAAACCGCACAACCAAACTCAAAAAGTTTATGTTACAGGCGTGCTTAAGGGTAAAACAGATACTAACGAAAGACTGTACTCTTTCAATCTAGACACGAATTACGATATTGATCTCGACGATAAGCTGGTATTTACAAGCACCAGTGGTTCTGAAGCAGTCGTGGATATCAAAGGAAGTCTAGTCAACGATTACGATGTATATTTCTGCACAACGGCCACAAAGCCCAGCAACTGGACATACTCGCCACTAGATGACGAGATTAAAATCTTTGACTTGCCTGAAGACGCTTACGCAATCTCCAATGAGCGACTTAACGTTGTCTTAGGTTATCGGCTTAACGATCTTTGGACTCTTTCTAGAAGTAACGTAACTGCCACCCCTTATCAGGTATACGCAACCGACGTGCCTGCCTATTATAAAGCTGACGTATATGAAGTCGACCCGGTGACAGGCGCTGCATTTACAATAGACGCACAAGGCAATTTAGTTTATAACATCCTGCATAAGCGAGGCGATCCAGTACTGAATACAAACGGCGAGCCTGTTTACGAGCACTACAAAGGCGAAATAGTCTACGACGAAGAAGGTAAACCTATTCCAATACCGGGATACGAGCGTGATCTGTTGCGCTTAGTCGACATACTCACGATTGAGGCACCTTATTACTTTGCTATTCCTCTGGACTTTAGCTCTACCACGAACTATCGCGCATCTATAGCAAAAACACTGAATCAATGGATTACGCAAGACCTGCCTTCTATTAATGAAAGGCTCCTAGATAAAACCGAAATCTATTTCTATCCTAAAGTCGCTACTGGCGATATTGAGATTCTTACCAACAACAATGAACTTGAAACCATCTCGGCAAGTCAGTCGTTTAACGTGACGCTTCTTGTGTCGCCTAACGTATACGAGGATACTGTACTGCTCTCTGCTCTTCGAGCTATTACTGTTCGGACCATTGATGAGAGTCTGCTACAAAAGACTGTATCGATTTCGAGTATCGAAAAGAGCCTTTTGGAAGCCTACGGTGAAGACGTTATCTCCGCAGAAGTAACCGGCCTAGGCGGTGTCAATAGCCACAATACGTTTACCATTCTAAGTAACTCTAACCGCTGCTCTATCCGTAAGCGCCTATCTGCTCTGCCGGATAATACGCTTACTGTAGAGGAAGATATTACGATTGAATTTGTAAAACACGGAATTTAAACAAAAAATAAATAGATGGCATATACCCCCGGAGTACTCCGGGGGTATATGCCATCACTTAGTGATTAGGGTCGGGTAGACCAGTCCTTGAGAGACTTGTAGCCCTTCATCTCGGGGTTGTAGTCGTGAGGAGCTGCCTCGAACTTGATCGGATCTGACCAGGTCGGAATATTCCAGGCATTTTCTTCCCAATGCCGCTCGATATCGGAATCGACTGTGTAGATCACACGGTGCAGTGATTCGTCACGCATTCCCTTTTCGACGTAGTCGGCCGCACGCTGCTTGATGAGCGCAGTGGCGCTGATCATGATTTTTGCGCGCTCTTCACCAGTGAGGTGATCTGGGTTACGAGGGCCGACGCGCAGTCGCAGGTCGTTCGGAATACGCCCGTGGCTGATGTAGGTGACGAACTTCCAGAAGCGCTGGCGCTTCATGTGACTGCCCATGGTGACCTGGCCACCGAAGTAGTCAGATTCTGCTTTGGTAAGTTCCTTGGCATTCTCGATCATCGCGGCACGATGTGCGAAGTTGTAGAGTGCAGGGCGAGCTACCTCGGTATAGCTCTCGATGAACTCCTGGGCTGCGTCGAGGCAGAGTTGCCGGCTGGCCTCGTTCCACGAACAGGCCGCACCTTCTTCGATCACCGTGAAAGTGCTCTCGCCATGGTAGACGATAGCGGGTTTCTCGGCCTCTTGTCCCTTCTTGGGGACGGGCCTTTTCGGAGTATAATCGACTTTCGGACCTTTGGCCTTTACCTCCTCCACTTTCTTGGATTCGGTCTTGACTTGCTTGTTCTTAGCAATGATAGATGCCCTTTATGTTTGTTTCCTTACCAGGAAACGTATTGGCCAGCCGCACTATTACGCCTGATCCATAATAGTGATATGTGACTATAATTAATTAGAATCGGCATATAGGGCTGGGCATAACCCAGCCCTATAGATTACTTCACCAGACCAGGAAGCACGACCAGAAAACGATTAACCAGATTAACCATCAGTTCAGGGTTCTTATCCAGATACTCTTTGGTTTGTTGGTCAAAGTAAACGCCTACCGAGAGATACTTCTCAAAGTAGCTACCTTCAGAGGGAAGAATAACAGAACCGTCAGATTTCGGATAAGCAGCACAGTAGCGCAGCATGTAGGCGCTGCGTGCAGTCTTAGCTGCTTTGTCCAGATCCAGAGGGACCGACTCGTTAATATCGGAAAGGAACTGGTTGATTAGCACTTCGACTTGAGAGACATAGTGCATGTTGATGGATTCGACTTCACTGCTTGGCAGGTTGACGAAGCGAGAAACTGCCATACCGGCAGCGCAGGAGACTGCGCAGTTGTCGATAGCGTTTTGTTGGACGTACTGAGACACGGGCAAGAGGAGAGTGTTCATGTTTAGAGTTTCCTATAGGTTTGATTAAAGGTTTTTGAGCTTTTCGCTCATGACAAACAGATTGCTGTTGCCCATTTCTTCTAGATCTTTTTGTAATGCTTTAAATTCAAAATCGTACTTATGTTTCTTACTAAAGAAGAAAGCAATACGGTTCCTGAGCTTAGGACTGCTTTCACCTTCGTACTTTTTGACTATTGGCTCTACCTCTTCGAGATAGTTCAATATGAATTTCTTTTCTTCAGCAGGACACTTAGGGTCTTTTAGGCGCTCGACCATTTGATGCTTGATTCGCTTGATCCGAGTCTCGTCATTATCGTAAATAAATTCAGTATCAAATTTACTGGCTTTATACGCCACAGATGCCGACCCTAGCAACGCGGCACCTACGCCCACGATTAGGCCAAATGCAGGCAGACCTGCAAGTATTGCGGAAGCTGCAGCAAGCATCGAATAAATGCCTACATTAAAGTAATCGATAAAAGAACCAGGACCAATCCTGCCCGACCACTTATCTAAGACACTAATCAAATAGCGACCAGCACCGTGCCGGGCAGCAAACTGATCAGCCAAATATTCACAAGAAACCACGTCGTAGACGCTTGCTCCTAGCTCGCTCTTACAGGCTTCGATTTGCTGATTAATTACCAGCATCGTAACCGCTTCAGGGCTGAGATTTCCCTCTAATAGTCTCTGTGCGTCGGTATCGAGTTTAATTTTCTCCGCCTCAATTGCATGCATAAACACAATCTTACGCTCTTCGTAACTCGACGTCTTGTCCATCGTACGCAACATTAGCGAGAGCGCTTGGTTGGTTGTCACGCTTCGGCTTAAATATTCAAACGAGGTAAAGCAATGACCTATCTCGTGGAGTACCAGCGAAGCGAGTTCTTCGTCCAGATAGGTTTTGTCGTTGAGCATAAAGCGAGGGATCGACATAAAACAATCGAGTTTTGTAAAGAACCCCGTCACTTTAGATTCTTTAAGATTTACGCTACCCTCAATTATCGCGGTATCCATAGCCTTCATCACTTTTCTTACGTTAAAGTGATAATCGACATCTTCTACTGCATCGGTAAATTTCTTCATCCCGGTACCAGCATCAAAGATGTGCTTATGTAGGATAGGCGTATATGCCGTAAACCCGTAGCCGTTGTCCACAAACGTATAATTTAGACCGGTACGCTTAGCGATCGTGTTTTTGAGCTGATCGACTTCTAGGCCCTCTAGGATACCTTCGCGAGTAATATTTCGTAGATTACGCATATGCTTAATGCATAGCGTAATCTCATTAAAAAGGTCAGATTTTTGAAACTGGATACTCTCCAGTGCCGCGTGTTTATTCATCATTTCCTCTACAATTAAATTATAGTCCAGCCTAAATCCATTGAGTCCGTCATATCCATTTCACCTAAAAGGAGCCGCAAATGTCAGACATTGCTGCTATCGAATGCCGCTTTGCTACTTACAGTCGATCCACAGAAGAAGGCGACTACAGCGACTACCATTTCATCAAAGAGATTATACATCGCCCAGACGGCACAATAGAGCCCAATACTCGAGGCATTGTAAACTACAAACGCCCTTTCTGGATCACTAAGAAAGGCATGCAAAACCACAAAGATAAAAAGGAGTGGGAACTCCTAGAAAACGTCAATGAGTTTAAATCTACTCAATCTGAATTGACCCATTCTGTAGCTAAAGCACTAGGCACTCCCTGGTTTAAAGGAAACCTAAAGAAGCTACAAGCCTCACCTTACGTCTACGGTACCGATATCAGCTCCACAGCTATTCTCAAACAGTATTACTCTGATAAGTGGGAAAAGCGCACTAAATACTCCGTAGCCGTATTCGATACCGAAACCGATGTGCTGCATGGTACCGGGGAGATCATGATGGCTACCGTGTCCTATAAGACACGGCTCATTACAGTCATACAAAAGAAATTCCTAGAAGGGCAATCTAACCCAATAGAGCGTATTCGTAATCTAGCCGACAAGATCCTAGAGAAATACATCAGAGAAAGAAACATTAAAATTGAAATCGCAATAGTCGATAAAGAGATCGATATCGTCAAACTCACTATGACTAAAGCACATCAGTGGATGCCGGACTTCCTGGCAGTGTGGAACATAGAGTTCGACATGGACAAGATCATAGCTGCCTGTGAGCGAGCCAGAGTCAATATAGCTGACATCCTGAATGATCCTAAAGTGCCGCCTAAGTACCGGCACTTTAAGTTCAAGAAAGGTCCAGCTAAGAAGACTACAGCTTCAGGTAAAGTCATGTCGATTCCACCTGCTGCTCGATGGCACACAATCATCTCTCCTGCCTCCTTTACGTGGATAGATGCGATGTGTACTTACAAACACACGCGTATCGGCGAACCAGAAGAGCCTAGTTACTCCTTGGATGCGATCCTCCAGCTTAAAGCAAATATCACTAAGCTTAAGTTCGAGCAAGCAAAAGAGCTTACAGGACTAGAGTGGCACCAATTTATGCAAGAGAAGTATCCTCTTGAATACGTGGTGTACAACATGTTTGACTGTATATCCATGGAAATTCTAGATGAGAAAACAAACGACTTGTCTTTGTCGCTACCTATGTTCACTGGCTGTAGTGATTTTGCAGATTTCAAATCGCAACCTAAACGCACTTCAGATAAGCTGCATTTCTTTTGCTTAAGGAACGGAAGAGTGGTAGGTTCTGTTTCTGAAGAAATGACGAATGATCTCGATGATCTTACGCCTTCACTTGATGGCTGGATCGTGATGCTGCAGTCATACCTGGTGGATGACAATGGTATCTGTTTAGTAAAAGAAAATCCACATCTAAGAACAAACGTCCGTATAGGCGCTGTTGACTTAGATGTGGCAGGTTCGTAAACCACCTTAATAATTTTTGTTGGTAAGGCATGGCCATACCGAGTAATTACTTGACCTTCAAGGTGTGCATTGGGCCAATTCTTAGCAGCAAATGACTCCAACGCCACTGCCATAGAAGCCGCAGCCTTACCCGCGCCTAAAACCAAACAGCGCCCTTCCAAAGGTTTTGGAAACTCCTTATCGTGACTGGGAAAC
>OGVU01000038.1_pt1 | contig 15769 bp, 19 predicted proteins | sample 1575861 | NCBI WGS metagenome assembly OGVU01 (sample SAMN07581532, study PRJEB24739) | freshwater metagenome | place: Singapore | collected 2015-01 | reverse complement strand
GTTTCCCAGTCACGATAGCAGCCTAAGAGCCAATACCACCTAAAGTAGATAAAAAACCCATACTAACGCCCTTCGGTTGTTGCCTACCTACTGTTTCCAGTAGGTAGGATATAAAACCACATTAGAAGTGGTCAATTAAGCCCGGTACAGAGTACATAGGCATTGGACGAGCCATCTTACAATCAAAAAACGCATCCATCAAAAATTGCTGACCATTAGCAGCTGCACCAACTGCAGTAGTACGCTCAATAGGTGGCGTTTCTTGAATAAAAGTGGTATTCAAAGTAGGTAGACTTGTAAACTTCTGAGCATAGTGCCAAGCATCAATAGTACCTGCAGAAGTAGACTTAAACAAACCAGTGATCTGACTAGGTTTATAACGATATTCAGCCCAGCGTTCTTGATAACCAAAAACGTCATTATCTGTAGAAGTTCCTGTGACATAAATTTCCTTATTAAGGATAGCTTGTTCACCTAAATGAGCAAATACAGGGAAATAAAAATCGTACCTGGTTGAACGAGACCACATCTTGTTCAAACCTTGTTGATACGTTAAATCTGCACGAATATTACAAATACCAATAATGTATCCATGTTCTTGAGCATGATACGTAAAACCATGTCCACTAGCCAACGCAGTACCCATTGCAGCCAAGTTACCAAGCGGAGTAGCACCACCAGAAATAGAAGTAGCAGACGTTTGAGCAATCGGATTAACATTGACATAAGTAGAACCTCCGCCAATATATTCAGGACGTTGCAAACGATAATCTTGAGGTGTAACACCAAAATGTGCACGTAACAATTCTGTGTAACGTGTACCACCACGAGCATCACGCTCTAACAAACGCTGAATTTGGAAAGACTGACGCAACTGATTGATAGTTGCAGCAGTAGCAGCAGATAAATCTGCATACAAACCACTAGCACCTGATGTAACAACACCTAAATTCTTAGAATTAGCCTGAGTACCTGACGGAGCACCACCAACGGCTGCGCCAATTTCTTCTGCAATAAACTTGTTGACTAAAATCTCTTCTTCAGCTAGTGTGATGTTAAGATTGTAGAGGGATTGATACTTACCTTCAATATTCATAGTTGCACGTGAACCAGATTGTAGTTGTTCACGAACTAACCAAAGGGCTGGAGACAGAGCTTTTGTCAAGTTATAATCTCCACGCTTCTCATTCTGTTTCATTTGCTTCTTAAGAATGACAACAAGACGGTCAAGGTATGTGTATGCCTTCTTCTCGTCTTGAGTTTTTAGTTGGTATGACTTTTTAAGGACATTACCGTCTTTGTCGATAATACCCTTCTTATATGCATCCATGTCCTTAAAATCTGTTGCCAGCATTTTAAGAATTCTTAAAGCATACTGTCTATCTAAAAGTTGATTCATTCGTAAATTTCCTTAGAACGGCAATTATCTTTTCATCGAGTTTTATGTCAGAAAGCACGATACCATATTCAGGTAAAGTCTCAGGCATATGCCCAAGGTAAATTAAAAATGTAACGAGAACATCCCAATAATCCTTATCGACTTTGTAAAATAACATACGAGTAGCATTGACTCCGAATACGTTATACAGTACGATAATGTGGTTAAGAATTAAACGTTCTTTTAGGTCGTTGTCCTTCTTATATCTAGTGATTAACTTTTTAAGGTAGAGGAACTTCTTAAGATCCTCATCAAACTCTTCAAGACTATGACATTGCGGGTTATCGTAATGATTCATAGCAAAGAGTAAAAAGTTATTCTCGTTCAATTTTTCAACCATACTTTCTCACATAAAACGAGGGGGCGATGCCCCCTCTATTCATGATTATTTATTAAGGGTGTGGAGGGCTGCTTGGCAACTCGCCAGTATCATCAGTCAAAGTAGTATTACCGTCAGTAGCGATAGTTCCAGCAGCAACTAGCACTTCAGACTTATGGCGTGTATTACCATTAGCATCAGTATAAGTCTTATAAGTAACCCATCCTGGTGTACCTAAACCTTTTGCAGCATTACCGTTTGCTTGCGCTTCTTCAGTAGCAATACCAATTGTTGAGTCTTTATCAGACTTTGTTTGCCCGTTGCGTAGAGTATCGCTTAGATACTTTGGCTTACCAGCATCATTATCAGTCATTGTCCATAGTGACATATTATTCTCCTTTAGATTATCTGTTAGAATTTGGTAGGTTTAAAGAGTGAGTAGCAATACCACCGTAAGACTTACCAGTTGTTACTTTTTGATTTGCACCAGACTTAGATCCCGCTGGGCGACCACGTCCACGTTTAACTGCTGGAGCAGCTGGCTTTTTAGGTGCGTCATCATCTTCATCATCATTAGAATCATAGCTACCACCGTAAGTACCTTTGTGACGATAAACGCCATCCTTACCTGCATTATATTCTTGTAGTTGCTGAATGAAGTCAGCATAAGTTTTAGTCATAGTTGTCCCCTCTTGATTTGATTCTTTAACAGCAGTAGTTTTGGTATGTTTGAAGCCGATGTCTTCATCCTTCCAACCTTCAACTGTCTTACCTGTAACTGCGTTTTTACCACCCTTGAATTCAGTGGCTTTCTCTCCTGGTTTATCTTCTTTTTCTAAACCAGCATACTTACCTTCTCTAATGCTGTCGATTAGTTTAGAAGTGAAACTCTCTGCTACTTTTCTTCCCATAGCTTGCGCTCCTCCAATTGCTGTAGATGATGAACCGTTTGGAGTTGCAGTACCAGTAACGAATTCAATCTGTGGATTGTTTGATTTTTTAACTTTTTTATCTTGAGAAATCATATCAGACTGAGTTGGACCAGCTGAATCGACTTTGGAATCGCCACTAGGTTGAATAGTACCTTCATCAACCTGTTCTTCTTTAGCTTTACGAGTAAACTTCTCATTATCGAAGTTCTGGCGAGAAGTAATAGCTGAAGTCTTACGACCAGACTTATCTGATTTTCTCCAAGCCTCTGGATCGAAAATGATACGTTCTTTGCGATCCGCAGATACCGTATCTTCTTTTAGTTTATCAGTCATATTAACCTTTTAAAATTGAACGTAAGAACCAAGCATGCTTGTCGTGAACGTCTAAGCGACCAGCGGCAAAATCGGCAATACCTTGCTTCTTCTCTTTAGTTGCTAACTCGAATAATTTATTTAGGCTATCCGTCACTTTGGAGTTTGCATCCAACAAGTTTTGGAACATTTCTTCTGGAGTAGCTGGCTTATCAGAATCTTCTTCGATAGTAGATGATTCCAACATGTCCTTTAGGCTATGTGGAGAATATTGACCAAGAACACGGATACGCTCAGATAGAGGATCTACTGCATCGTGAAGTTCGTTATATAGATCATCAAGGAAACTGTGGTATTGAGCGAAGTCTTTACCTTCCACGTTCCAGTGATAAGAGTGAGCCTTGAAATACATTACGAATGTATTGGCAAGGGAGATATGTAGAGATGCGATCAATTCATCCATTAGAACGATACTCCGTTGTTAGGTTTAGTAAATTTTTTATGAGACATACGTGCCTTTTCGACTTGCTTAACACGTGATACCATACGAGCCGATAGACGGTCTACGATCTTTTTACGTTGAGCGATGAAACGTTCTACACGTTCTTTTTCACCAACTGAAACTTTTTGAGGGTTACGTCCTTTCAATAGACGCTTCTTCATTGCAGAAATAGCCATGCGGCGAGCACGTTTGTTTGCTACTGCTGGTGTTGATAGTTGACGCAGAGCAATTTTCTCTCTACGTTGACGTTTAGTTTGGCTGCGGCGCATTCTTGCTTTTGCTCGGATACGTTCAATGCGAGATAGAACTTCCATGATCATGTCAGTATCAAACTGAGCTTCTTCTGCAACTGCTTCGATTTCTTCACCAGTATCTTCATCAATGATAGCCAATTCGTCATCATCATAGGCTTCGTAGAAATCTTCTTCAGTTAGCGCATCCATATCAAGTTCAACTTGAAGTGCGAATTCGTCATCTAGAATTTCAGGGAACTCTAGATCTTCTTTAACTGGAGCCTTTGGCTCTTCCTTCTTTGGGTTTAGAAGTTCTTGAGCACGTTGACGAGAAGCAGCAGACTTAGCTTGTTCACGTTCAAAGGCACGTTGTAGCTTTACAGCTGCAGACATACGAGCTTCGTCTAACTCACCTTCACCCAATTTTGCATCTTTAGCTTGGTCTTTGAAACGCTTTAGTTGTGCCTTATGTGAATCAGTTTGCTCTTCAGTTTCTTCTCTGAAGTGAGCAATAGCAACTGCATCTTTACCTTTGGATTTTAGTGTACGAGCAGCAGCATGGGCTTGGTGACCATTGTCAAACTTCTTCCACGGCTTACCACCGATGTGCACAGTATGTGGACGATCCATAGTAGACTTAGGTTTGAATTTCTCTGGTGGGTGACCTTCGTCGTTTGCGCCACCGTCAGCATGCCAAGCAGCTGAACGTTTAGCAAAGCCAGTACGGTTATCGTCATGGTTATATGATGCTTCACCAAGGTGATGTTTAATTTTTAACTTACGAGATTGCCCACCGTCTAGATGACTATTACCAACTAGACCGTCTTCAACTTTCTTTTGTAACTCTTTTTCTTCTTCATCACCCATAGGTTTAGATTGAGACATTGATTTACGGAAGTCGGATAGACTCATTACAGACTTAGCGATGTTGTACTTTGAGTTCTTATTGACAACTGGAGAGTCTGTAGATTCTGGTAGACCCTTTAGAGCTTGACGTTCACGCTCTTGTTTCTTAGCAAGGTCTTCTTTTTCTTTAGCTTGGTCAAGAGCCAATTTCATCTTATCGGTATCAGCTGCAGCCTTCTTGGCTTCCTTAGTTCCACCAGACATACCAGTAGCACTGGTAGCATCAGCTTCTTGTAGTTGTTTTTCGTCTAACATAAATTGTCTTTCCGTTAATTGAACTTCTTGAATCCACTTACTAACTTTTAAACCTTGTTCGTTTTGCAAAAGCAAATGATTCGAACCACGTTTCACGATCTTGTAAACAGTATCACCACTCTCTACAATATCACCTTCGTTAAAAATCTCACCACGGAAATATTGCTCGCGTAGTTCGTCTTTAACAAGGTTAATTTGTTCCTTGATTGGTTCTAAATCTAAACCAATTCTAACATCATTCATTAGTCGCTTACCGTCTAGTTCTCTAGCAGTAGTTGGTAGTGCAGATTTAAAACTCTGATATTCACCCTTTGTGGCGAACTTCAGTAATCTATCATCAGCGTCTGGACACTTAGTTCCAGCTTGCACAAACTCAGCGTCAATCTTATTCTTCTTGAACAACTTCTTATAGTCTTCCATGTCTTCAGCTGGAGAGACTACAACAACGTTCTTATACTTCTTCAAAGAGGATACGGCATCTCCGAGTTCTCTCTGAATGAACTTTGTACTTGGAAACAGGGTCTCCAAATACTGAATCTTTTTACTAATTTCTAAGGGATTTTTCTTGTCTTGAATAGACGAAACAAATACGGAATGATCAGCCTTGCGCTGCTTTGCTAGCTTGCGTACAACCTTAACCAAAAGTTCATGTCCAACATTAGGTGGATTAAACTGACCGAATGTAACAACAACGGTCTTGGATGGCAGTTCGCTTAGTAGTTCCTTGTATTTCTTCATTAAAATCCATCAGTATATTAGTAACAGTATTATTTAGCGTTTCAGATGTTTGAAGTATTCAATCTGTCTCAAACGCTTTTTGGCTGCATCGAGAGAGGTAGTCTTACCAAGGTTCTTACCCTTCTCGCTTTTGACCTCATATCCACCGTCAGTTTTGACGATGTATTCTTTTAGGTATTGTCTAAAAGAAAGCATTATGAACCAACTTGTGTAGTATTATCGTAAATAGAGAATTGAGCAGTTTCAACCTTTTGGCGGAAGTCAGTTTTACCCAATACTAAAATTACATTAAAAGGACCATCGCCAGTAATTTTTATATCACCGTGCGGGTAAACATTATCAACGAATCCAGAAGTTCTGTATTCATAGAAACCAGAGTTTACCAAATAGTAATCGCCTTCGAATCCACCGTTATCGGCTCTTTGAATGTTAATCTGCTTATTTGGTTTAGTTCCCCAGTATACTGCTTTAATTGTTACTGATGAAACGCCAGCTTGGTAAACTTCAGTTGAACGTGTCAAATCTGAAGATAGAGAAATAGTAACTGATGAACCATTTGCTGCTGTTTCGTAAACCTTAACAACAGCTTCAGATTCTGTTAGTTTGATGATGTGTTTATCTGACATTATGCGTGACCCATACCTTTCCTCAAATCGTGATATAGATTAGACTTGTCCTTCTTGGACATAGTATCTGGTAGACCTGAGTGGAATTCTTTTTCATTACCAGATGCGGCATGTTCGCGCATCTTAGATGCAGACATACCTTCAGCACCTTCAGCATCTGGATCGCGATGACCAGCAGAGTGAATAGTGATAGACTTGAAATTGTAGTAACCGTGCTTACCTTCTTTACCGTTGTAATTGTTTAGAAGTTTCTTGTATTCTTCTTCACGGTCAGAACCTGCTACAACATGTAAATGACGAGCACCAGCATCATACATTGCAGCAGCATGATGCATAATAGTTGGCTTATCTTTAGAAGCACCAACGATGTTAGTATTAGGGAATGCTTTCTTTGCATGCTTAACCTTTGTCTCAACGTCTAATGGATTTTTCTTAGCGTCTTGACTATGGGATAAAACAACAGCATGAATAGCATCATGCTTGTTAGCAATCTCGTGAACCTTATCAACTAACTTAGCATGACCAATAGTCGGTGGATTCATACGACCAAACGCCAAGACGCCATGACGTTGGTTAGCTTGTTCTTTTAAAAATCTGATAAAGTTAAACATTAGCAATTCCACTTTCTTAAAGCAAGTGCTTTACGAGTTGGCTCACCGTTAGGTTTCTTCATTGGACCATCTACACCAGACATACGTGCACAGAAAGACTTACGACGGTTAGCAGCCTTGCTACCTGCCTTTAGTTTAGATGGTGGAGTTGTCACAGGGGCTTTTAGGTGACTACCGTGTTCGCGATTATAAGCGTCGCGACCTTTTTGAGTTAGACCACCAGTGGCAGACTTATGACCTTTGGCGTCAACTGCGGCTTCGTCTAGATTAGTATCTTCTTTTAATCTTTCATCAGCAGCCAAATGAGTTTGTTGTGCTTTCTTTGCATATGCTGGATCTGTGTCTGCTTTTTTAGAAGTCAATCTGTTCACAGCACGTTTATTTACCATGCGCAAAAGTTTTTGTCCCTTTGCGGTATCACCAACTTCATCTAACTGCTCGATTTCTTCCTTAACACAAGAGCCTTCAGCGCATGGCTTAGTTCCTGGTTTGCGTTTGTAGCCTTTCCAGCAGTTACATCCACCTTCTTGGAGATATTCTTTGAATGAAATCATTTGCGTACCTTTAATAGATTTTGGCGAGCGAACTCGGCACGGTTTACTAACTTAGTTGGTTCACCTTTGTGATTAACAACATAACCTTCTGGTTTAGATTGCTCACCATTAATATGATAGTCGTAACCACCCTTTGAAGATTCTAGGGAGTTAACAAGAGTATTCTTTGCAGCTTGTAAGTGAGAGTGCATTTTGAAAGCTGCATCATAATGTTCTTTATGAGCATCAACGTGGGCTAGTTGACCTTCACCTTCACCGATCTTAGCTTCTTTAGACTTGTCAGTCTTAACTTTATCAGCAGCCTTTTGGTACTTATCCATGACGTGCTTCTTAAAGTCTTCAGTGTTTGGAGTAGAACCATCGCGCACAGTTTGATTGATGTAAGTAGATAAGTGACCAGCATCTCCACCATGACGTGCGATATGTTTGTACATATCAGGATTCTTCATATGAACATCACGTGCCTTGTGCATGTGCTCTTCAAATTTCTTTTGAGCTTCTGGTGGATAGTTTACTTTGCTAGTATCAAAGTTAGCAGTATGTAGATGAACGTCTGGGTGTTCTTTAAATTCTGAATCGCTAACATTTGGTGTAGCTTTCATATCATCCAAAGACTTACCTTCGTATTTGGTGTGAACTACAACACCAACCTTTGAACGCTTAACCTTCTCAGCTTCCTTGCCGTGGGCTGTATATGTAATAGTGTTTGGAGTAAAAGATACTGAACCGTCTGGGTGAACCTGATGGTCTTCAGAAGTATGCATCAAGTCACCTTGATAAACACCCTTCTTAGGAGCAACCTTTTTAAGATTGTTCAGGGAGTCTTTTAGCTTAGACGATAGACCAGGAGCATGGCCATGGTTCTTATCAATGTCAGCTTCTGTATAGTTAATCTTTGGGTTCTTGTTGAACGCTGATTTAGAGGCAACGAAGAACTTACCAGTAGTTGGGTGGTGTCCAAAAACGATAGAAGGAGAACCGTCGAACTTTTCTGTAAGGTTATTGCTAGTATGTCCAGACTTCATATCTTCATGAGCCTGTTTTAGCGCACCCTCAGCATGTTCGAAGCCTTCTGCTCCGTGTAGGAATGGACGGTCTTCAGCGTGGTGAATGTGCTTTAATTTGCCTGCATCGTCGGCTGATTCTTTAAGGAAGTCTAGAAAGTTTAGCATAGTAGTTTATTTAGGCTGCAACCAAACTAACTAGGTCGCTCATCAATTTACCTTTTTCGATATAGTGACGGATATAGTTATTCTTGGTTTCGCTCTTCAAGCGAATTGTTATTAAAATTGAACCAGTTTTAGAGTCCTGAATACGAACTTCTGGTTTGGTTTTGTTTCCAACGAATACGGCTTTCAATTTCGTATTAGTCAAATACAGAGAACTTTGCAGGTTATGGAATTTATAAATCTTAGCTTCCTTATTTGTCAAGGAAACCATATCAACTGTATCATCGTTTCTTGTTCCATAGAACATAACTCCATCTGAAAGGCTTGTATAAACAGATTCAGAGTTTGAAGTCATTCTACGGTTAAACTCGTCAGCCATACTTCTATACACGGCTGTATTGGCTGCAATCAGTCCATCTTTCTTAAGAGTGTCATAATAATTCTTTTCTACAGCTGGACTAATTTTAAAATCCAACAGAGTTGACCATAAGTCTTTTTGTTTATCTAAAGTACCACCGCCAACTTGACCGAATTGTTTTGATCCAGCTGCTTTTAAAGATACATTGATGTTAATTTTCTTATCGTCAACCTCAACATAAACGTCAACCTTTGTATCGGTTTGAGCAACTGTACCGACAGCCTTTACAGAGATTTTATTATACAGGCTGTTCTCATAAAGTATCTTAGCATTACCTGACACAGTTGATGAATTGGCATACTGAACACTTGTTAAGATAATCTTCTTTAAGTTGTTAATATTGCGTGGGTTCTTTAAAGCACGGATGTTAATAAGAGCAGAGTTTACTTCCCAGTATACATCATCAATAACCTTCGGCTCTTTGTTTGGTGACTTCATTGGACCAAGAACTTGGTGAGTGTCAGTGTCGTTTAGCATCTTGATCATCTCAACAACATCTGATTCAATAATAGCTTCGTTCTTATTTAAGAAACGGCATACAATAGCAGCAGAGAAGATTAACTCAGCCATGTCACCACGGTTTGACTTACCACCAAACTCTTCAGTCTTCATAATATCACTGAGTGGTACTAAGTTAGTAACACGACCATTACGTTCATATGATAGTTGAATCTGTTTAAATGAAACTGCACCAGTTTTAATAACGTTGGCAATATCAGCAGAGTCTGTTAAGTCCGTGGCAACTTTTGTAACTAGGCGACCAGATCGTGGGTCTGGGTAAGTGATTTTATTAAATGCTTGTTGCTTACCATCAACAGTAACAAAGGGAGATTTTGGTCCATCAATCAATTTTTGGATGAGCGCAATGATACGAGTATCACCGTGTTTACTCTTAAAATCTTTCGGGGTCAGTGCTGCCATAAAAATCCTATAATATTTACTGACTATTTAGTTTATACTTACGATCCCATTTCATAACCTGTTGGAACAGTTTCATTATAGCTTTATTGTTACGGCTGTCGTAATTGAAAGTCTTTAGGATATATTTTAACGTAGATGATGGGCAGCGGTCTTTCAACTTAGGCATTGTAAGGAAAGAACTGACTTCTCTGTTGGGGTGATTTGTTTTGATGTCAAGATATACGCAATTGGCATATGCTTGTATTTCATCGAACTCAGATAGGTATGCTCGTTCGGCATCCTTGAGCGAGTGTCCAACCTTCTTATGAGGTAAAACATAATTGCTTGACTCGTCGTACCGACGATCATATTGCATGAAGTGAATCATCTCATGCATAAGTGTTTGTATTACACGGTACTTGAACTTATCCCAAGCCTTTACCGTGAACACGTGCTTGTCAAAGTCAATAGTATAGATTTGAATACAACATTGACGTTCGTCGGGTGCATATTCGCCACCAACAGCAACGTATTTAGACCATGACTTTTTAGTTGGCTGGCGGAACTCTATCTTAGTTCGCCACTTCTTAAAGTAGTTGGAGAGACCGACTGAGTCATTTTCGTACTCGTCTAGATCTCTCCAGATTTTTGAGGGTATGAGTTTAGCTCTAAATGGACGCTCGTAAAAGTTGAGCATGTCCATCCAGTCGTAGTTTATCGTTTCTAGGAATTTCATATGACCTCCTAGAAAGTTCTAATCTCACTTAAACTGACCTTCCAAAAAGTTTAGAACTTTCGCTTGTTCCTCTAAGTTAGTATTTGCAAACTCAGTAATATAAGGCATCAAGTCAAAATTAGCCAACAGGTTATTATATTTAGTTTCGCGACCTCTTAGGAACTGCTCAGACTGGTCAGAACCACGGTCAGCATATCGCTGTTCTAGGATATCTTTCGGTGCATTTAGGAATACGACCTGTAGATCGGTATCAGGCAAACCCATGGCGAACTCAAGAAACGACTGGTTGAAGATACGATCACCTTCAAAAAGAACGTTACAGTTATGACTTGCAATCCATTCGGATACCGCTGGTTGAACTGCCATAGATAGACGGTCAGTTCCAGCGAACACTTCACCTTCCTCATACTTACCGAGGATGTAAAGGTCTAGTTCTGCACAATACATGGCGGATACCAACTTAGCTGGTTCAACTGGCTGGAAGTTCTTCCCTTCCATAAACTTACGAAACAGAGTGGTCTTACCAGTTCCTGGGGAACCACCGACAGCAATTAATTTACGCACTTTCTTCTCCGCTCTAATAACTTGAATGAAAACTTCGTCGTTCGCTTTAATCTTATCAATAAACATTATTTGATTCCTAAAATACCTTTTAGTTCTTCCTCACTGAACACCCAAACGCGACCAATGAAGTGGTGAACGTCAGTATCCTTATCGTGCTTCTTAGTGTAAGAAACCTTTGTGGCAATATCGCGACCAAGGTTCTTGGCGATATTCTCTTTGATTTCTTTAGCGTAGTCGGGTGCAACTTCTTGTAGCTTCAGCAACTCTGCCGCAGTGACCTTATGGTCAACGGCGAAGCGATTCATGGCGTACTTGTCAAGTGGGTCTTCATCCCAAGCGTTGGCCAAAGCCATGCCTGGCATAATTCCACCATTACCAATTGGCATTGTAATAGCACTAGAGGTTATACCTGTACCAATAGTGGCAAGTGTTCCGTTACCTGTTACAATCTTATAACCATCATCAACGGCAACAACCGAGCCCACGGGTTTATTCAAAATATCATCTTGATTCACATCGTCTGGGTTCATGTAAACATCTCCAATCCCATTAAGGGTTTAATTTCATCTTCAAACATCCATTCCATATTCTCTATTTTACCTGAGTTTAGGAAATAAGTAAAGTTTTCTTTGTCAATTCCATTCTTGTGGTCTAGGCGCAAGTCAATAGTTTCGTTACGTGCTTGCCACATAACATTCCAATCAATGCCATACCAACCATCACCTTCAGCTTTGATAATCTCTTCAGCTTGACGGTCTAGGTAATATCCAAGATAACGACCGTGCTTTGCTCTAAAGATTTTCTTGAAAGAGCATAGACAAGTTTCCATAGTGAAGAAATCAATCTGGTTGATTAACTCTGGGAATCGTTGTTCCATTTCTCGTAGGATAGAACTAGCTTCTGATTCAAGAGCCACATACTCAGTTCCAGATAATCTTCTATCATAATCGTCGTCTTTCCCAAGGGCGAGAAGTAATCCATTACGATGAGAACGGGAACCATCATAATCGTCAAGCATAAGGCTAGTAGGATTAACAAGTATGCCAGCAGTATGCTTAAGATGCTGAAGGTAAAACCAAGTGGAATAACGACCAAACTTGTGCAAGCTGCCTTTAAGTACGTCCCACAACGCATCAAAGTTTTCTTCCTCATTACCCACGTAGAACGATTCGAGTGTTTCACGTTGACTCCTATTTCCAATAAATTTCTGATACGACTCAAACATAGCAGGGAGATGTCCCTTGTTCCATTTCGTGTCTGTTTGATATCGAAGTCGTTTGTAGTTTGTGGTATTCCACTGAGTGATACGATCTACAGTTGCTAGTTCGTAGTCAGGGAACTCGTTCTTAAGAACCCAAGCAGTTGGTAGCTGGTAAGTGTTACCATATAACCAAGCGAACCAGATACGTTCTTCATCGTTGTGTTCGTAACGTTTGTGTAGATAGTTCGTAGCCCATACTGCTGGGTCACAGTCATCATATTTTAATGACCAAGCATACCAACGAATGAACGCTTCACGTCTATTTTCTTTTAAGCGATAGTCCATTTATTCAAAGCCATCTTAATCAATTTAACAACATCATGATGCATATCAGTACCCTCAGCGAAAGCTGGGTCGGGAATCTTCTTGACTCCTGGGATTAGGTTTGATAGCTTTTGCGCTTTATCCATTTCACCAAACTGTTCTTTGAAACGCTTTTCGTTTGCGTCATCCATGTAGAAGATTTGGTCAGCCCAATCAACTAACTCTTGAGTGATAACAGTTGAGCGAATACCTTCTGTTGGATAACCTTCATCAGCCAAAACGTCACGCATTTTCTTGGCAGTGATTTTACCGTCTTTGGTTTTAAGACCACAAGACTTAATTTCCCATTCAGGATAGTCTTGCTTGGCGATAATCTCAGCTGCCGCAGAACGGTTTACGTTACCGTGGCATACAAATAGAACTTTCATTCGAAGAAACCTTCTTCCTGTTCAGCGTCCATACTAAAAATCTTTTCATTCATAACTTTATAAACATCTTTAGAAGACGTATTCATATCATCAATATCAATATGTTCACGAAGTAAAGCCAAACGTTCAGCAACAACTTTACGTGAGTTCTTATCGAAGTTAGTGAACTGATAAACTTGTTCAGTCTCAAACTCATAAGGTTCGAATTGAGGGAATGTGTATTTATTCTTATCAAGCAAAGTAGCTGGAGTCATGTCATCGTGGTTCAAAGCCAAGTCTAAGAAGTCACGGCACCAGTTAATAGCTGAACGCATTTCAGCTGGCTTCAATGTTCCTGGGAAATGACGGAACTCGATGGTGTTAGTTTCTTCAAACAGCTGGCGCAGGTTAATACCTGCACGTGGACACTGGAACCAAGCTGGATTTCCTTTAGCGTCTTTATGAGCATGCTCATGCCAGAACTCCAACGGAGTCTTAGCAGCCAACATAGCTTCAACACGTTTGAACGGCAGCTTGTGTTGGTGTGAAGTCAGGCGACGGTCGTAACGCTTCTTATGCCATACGTATTCAAGAGGTGGTAGAGCATTTCGGTCAGGGACTGGAATGTTCTCAACAATAGAGAACGCTTGCTCTTGAAACGTATGAACATAAGTCAGCAACTTCTTAAGAGCCTTCAGGTCGTCTTTAAGACCTGGGACTCGAATATGAATGTGTAGGTTGCTACGATAGTTTACAATGGGTGCTGGACCATTGTCACGGAGGAACTTATTGATTTTCGCGATATGCTCGACTTGTTCATCTGGCGTGTTGGTCGGGCGTGTATTGATTTCTCCGCCATATTGATATAGCTTACCTTGTGGGTCATTGGCGATACCAGTTGACGATACACAAGTGTTGTCGAGGGAATTCCACTTTGCCCCATCTGGAAGGTCAAGGATTTTGCGATCGCAATTACCATATTCTAATTCAACTCCATATGTCCACTTTTTAACATCATAAGTCATTCATAAACCCCTTTGGATATTTCTCTTGCGCTTGCTTAATAATGCGCATATGTTCATCAATAAAATGTTTCTTATTATATGTATCAAGAACTTTAGCCGACAACTCTTTACGATCTTCAAAAGACCAGCAACATGCGTCGCTAACGTGCTTGGCATATTGCTCAGTCATCGTGTAAAGAGAACTTCTATCGCATAGGTAAAGAGCCTCGTGAGGGATATGTTCCATCTCAGCTACAACTTTATTTCCTGGAACGATATAAGGTACACCAAACGTTGCGTACTCTAAACAAACGATACCAGTTGACTCATTACCCATACCAAGACCGAAACGTGCCTCGGACATAGCGTCTAGAATTTCCTGACGAGGTGCATCAATGTGGAAAGTCAACAACGGGTCTTTCTGAAGGTTCTCTAATTCTTTGGCTGGAATTTCTTGACCACCGAACTTGATGAAACACTTAACAGGATAACCAACACCACTCTTCAAATAGTTTTTAAGAGCAACGTGAGGTGCTTTACCACCATCCCAACGACCAACGAAGATACCATAATCTTTGGCAGGTTTAATCTCTGATGGAATCTCGTCAATGTAATGAATCGAGATAGTGTCGTGGAAATAGTTGTTGAAGTGTTTAGCTTGCCATTTAGATACACCGACCCAGTATGCGTTTTTCTTTTCAAACTTCTCAGGGGTATCTGGTCCAAGCGGTGCTGACGACTTATGATAGTGTTCAAAGATAATACCAGTAGGATAATCCTGCCAGATTGAACTCATATGCTTACAAGAAGAATCTAATACAACGTCAGGTTGTACTTGCTTAATAATCTTAGCAATCTCTTCGGCAACAGCTTTAGTCTGTTTAACCTTTTCAGCTTTTGTTTCTAGGGATAAGTCAAACCAACCATCAAGGATGAATTGGTTTTTGAATTGCTTATCACTTCCTTTAGCGGTGATATAAAATGTTTCCGCAACCTCAGACAATAAAGTCATTTGGTTGCGGGTAAATTTCTGAGCACCGTTCGCAATTACACCAGCTTTTGAGGGCTGGTATAAGTTATCAATTACGAGAATTTTCATAGTTTTGGTAGTCCACACTTCCAGAAATATATTCAGCATGCAGCGTCATTGCTAAACGCTCGTCAAATGTAACGTAGGTGTTAACTGGGATTTCCATATTTGGAACATACAAATTAGCACGCACCGCAATATCTGCCGTAGAAGTAATTATAGCGCCATTTGGCATGGAAGTCAAGTATAATGGTCGTTTACCATTGCGATATACTCTAATTGTTTTATCAATACTCAACTCGCAAACTGCAAGACTTTCGTCAGCCCATTCTTTTAGTGGAGACTTTCCAGCTTCAACAGTATGCAATAGAAGTTCAGTATCATTCTTAGTATCGCATTTGTAACCATATAACTTCTCCCAGTTCTCTGGAAGCTCTTGGGTGATAACACCATTGTGAACCACTGAAAGGTTTTCGTTAGAGATAGGTTGATTATATTCTAAATCGCTGGTGGAATAACGGCAGTGACCAATCATGTATAAGTTACCATCAGCAGATAGAATATAATCGAACCTATCGTGACTGGGAAAC